>Ga0325411_1002114_pt1 | contig 22318 bp, 20 predicted proteins | sample PopdelMetagenome_13_FD_206181 | JGI IMG/M metagenome (GOLD analysis project Ga0325411, IMG submission 206181) | Populus deltoides microbial communities from Bellville, Georgia, United States - Xylem-PdIQD-R4 | ecosystem: Host-associated > Plants > Phyllosphere > Stem > Wood/Secondary xylem... | reverse complement strand
CATTCTAACAAATTAAAGTGAAAGTTGTAGCAATCAAGTTAATTTTTTTGCTTGTTATTCTTGTCCCTAACAACAATTACAGATTGAAGAAAACAAGAAAACATATATACCATCTCAAAACAATTCAATCCGCATGAAAAGAAATCAATAACATAAATATAAAATAATGATAAATAAGTACTTGAATATAAATAAATTATAATCACAATGTTACTTCTCACAACTGCTAATGGATATGAAATTTATTACTCCTTGTCACTTTGAAAAATAGATTATTTCTCATTAGCCAAATACTCCAAGCAACACTAAAAAATAAAAGATTCCACACTTTCCTTTGAAATTTACCATTATACCATGAAACCATGTTCAAATTTGTCATTAGCTTACCAATAGACATTCTATACTGTCTCATATATCTATTTTTCAGCAATGAATCTCCCAGCCACATATCATTCCAAAAGTTAACAGACTCGTCATTCTCGACTATAAATCTAGTGCTATTTCTTAAAGCTTATGCATAAATTCTTGATGGATTTATTGTTTTCATTATTACCTCTCAAATACATGATATTTTCTTGTTGAAATAAGGAAGACCATTCTCGAAACTTGGGAGGTGCTTTTTCAAATTAAACCTCTCCATTTACCTTAACATTTTGTGCTTAGTCACCAAAGCAATTTGAATAACATAGCTTTATGCATTTCGAGTAAGGATTCGATACTTAAACCTCCCACAAGTCTTTTCTCTGATAACTGTGCACTATTAGACCTTACAAATCTTTCTTTGTTTAGCAACCCCTGCCCAGAGGAATCTCATTTGAATGGATCCCAGAAGCCCGCATACCCCTTTAGGCATTAAGAATACTGACAAAAAGTAAACGGGCAATGAGTTTAGAACACTCATAATATAGCATATTCTTCCTGCCATACTAAGTATCCATGAGGAAAACTTATCATGAATTTGTTAATGACAACCTTTCAAGTAGAGATTTGCCTGGGATTAGCTCCTAAGGGCATACCTAGATAAGAAAAAGGTAATGATTCATGAAAGTTGCGTTGGCTAAACCTGCACAGAAAGTATGATTTTTAATCATGAACATAACTCAAACCAGCGAAGAATTCTCTTCACCTAAGCAATGATTGAAGATTAGCTGACATAAACACTAAAGTATCATCTGCATACCGCATATGACTGAAGAATCCATATTCTTTAATCGGATACCCCTGAATAGACTACAGATCGATTCTCTTTCAAATAAGATTGACAATCCCTCTGTAGCTATGTTGAAAAGAAAGGAGATAATTGATCACCCAAGCGGATCCCTTTGCTAATTTGGAATTCTACTGATAGAGAACCATTTACTAGAATTGATAGCTTCGTTGTACAGAGACATTCATGAATCAATCTTCTCCATTTTTCCCCAAAGTCCATACAACCCATCACCAGATAATCCCATAACACAGTGTCAAATGCCTTATGGAAGTCTACTTTGAAGATCATACCTGTCTTGCCATTAGCTTGTAAATCATGCACTATCTCTATAGCAATCAAGAAGCCATCCATAATCTGACGACCTGCAATAAATGTTGTTTGATTGTCGCTGATCAATTCCTGGATAACTAGCTTGAGTCTATTTGAGAGGATCTTTGGCACTATATATCTTGTATATACTTTACTTTTGGAATCAAAACCATATACGCATGGTTAACTCCTTTTGGCAATCTTCCCGTTCAAAAAAACTCCGTAACTTACTCAAACAATTCCTGACAAATCAACTCCCATACCTTTTTATAAAACTTAAAATTGAAACCATCTGGCCCCCGTAATTTAGAGCCATCACAATCCCACACTGCTGCTTTAAGCTCCTCCATGTTTGTTTTCTGGAGGTATTGAGAAGAAAATTGTATTTAAGTTTGCAGAGAAGATTGAGAAGAAATTCTTATAGTTTTTCTGTATTTCATTAATGCAGCAAACTCTGCTTTTATACACGTTGCATGTAACTGATTCCATTATTTTAGGAATCCAAATCATCTCATCCATCCAATAATGGAGGGTCACGATTCTTACACATGTAAGAAACGGTTTGTAACTGATTTGTAACAGTAAAAACAACTATAACTACTATAACGGTTTTAACTGCCTCCTTAACCGATTTAACATAATTTTTTCCATTTCTTCATTCTTTTTGCTATAGTTTGTGTAGTCTTCTTCCAAGGCTTCAGCCACAAGTAATCAGCTTAGCTTTCATCAACCTCTCCTAAGCTGTTTACTGGTTTAACTCCAAGCTTCAGCCTTAGTTGCTTGAATCTATCTTTAGGCAGTGCTTTTGTGAAGATGTCTGCAAGTTGTTCTTCACTTCTGCAGAAATTCACATTAATTACTCCTTTTTGCAGAGCCTCCCTTATGAAATGATACTTCTTGTTTATGTGTCTTGTTCTTTGATGGAAAACATGATTTTTGGCCATTGAAATTGCTAACATGTTATCACAAAACAAGGGTGTTGCCTCAGCTTGCATTTCACCAAAATCATCAAGAACAAACCGTAACCAAATGGCCTGAGTAGTTGCTTCAGATGCTGAGACATACTCAGCTTTTGCAGTTGATAATGCTACTGTGTTCTGTTTCACAGATGACCAGGAGATTGCTCCACTTTCAAAGCTGAATGCATAGCCCGAATGCTCCTGCTATCATCTTCACTTCCTGCCTAATCTGCATCACAAAATCTAATAAGAGTTGTTGATTGATCCCTTACGTATTCAATCCCATAGTTGAGAGTTCCTTGCACATATCTTAGGACTCTTTTTGCAGCTCCCATGTGAATCTTGGTAGGTCCAGTCATGAATCGTGATAGTAAGCTTGCAGCATACATTAGATCAGGTCTGGTTGCTGTCAAATATAGTAAACTTCCTACTATTTTTCTATAAAGTCCTTCATCAGCCAACTCACTCCCATCCACCTTCTTCAGTTTCTCACCAGTGGCCAAGGGAATGGAGACTGGTTTGCAGTCACCAAGTCCAAACTTACTAAGCAAGGATTTGGCATATTTGCCTTGATGAATAAATACCCCTTGATCGGTCTGCAGTATTCCCATGCCAAGAAAATGATGAAGGAGCCAAGATCAGATATCTCATACCTCTGCATCATTTCTCTTTTAAATTCACTAAGCAGCCTTTCACTACTGCCAGTGTACACAATGTCATCAACATAGATTGAGACAATGATCAAATTACCTTCCAGGTCTGACCTTGTATACAAAGTAGCTTCAGTTGTGCTCCTTATGAATTTGCACATAGAGAGGTATGCATCAATTTCACTATACCAGGCCCTCGATGCCTGCTTTAGTCCATACAAGGCCTTCTTTAGTTTGTAAACTTTGTGTCCTGCATTCTTTACTTAAAACCCTTTAAGCTGCTCAACATATACTTCTTCTTTGAGGATACCATTTAGAAAAGCTGCCTTAACATCCAACTGAAACTACTTCCATCCCTTTTGTGCTGCAAGTGCAATGAGAGTCTGAATTGTGTCCAGCTTTACTACTGGTGCAAAGGTTTCATTGTAATCAATTCCGGATTTTTGTGCATATCCTTTTGCTATAAGGCGAGCCTTGTGTTTTTGTACTGTTCCATCAAGATGAAGCTTAGTTTTGTACACCCATTTCATTCCTATCACAGGTTTATCAATCGGTCTCTCCACCAATTCCCAAGTATTGTTCTTCTCTATCACTTCCAATTCTTCCTTCATAGCTTCCTGCCAGGCTTTATCTCCAAAAGCCTCTTGATAGTTCTCAGGTTCTATGATGCATATGTGACACCTTGCATATATATCTTTCAAGGTTTTCAATTTTACTGGAGTAGAGCTAGGTGAAGATTGTTGACTGCTCACTGTCAATATTCTTAGCTAACTCTCCAACTGTAGAATTTTGATGGCAGTGTTCAACATTATCGGGTTGAGCTGCAATAGAGTGTTCTTCAGAATTTTCACCTTCAACTTCACCTCCTTCAAGATTGAAAGACAAGTGGTTTTGGTTCATCAGATTTCTTTCCCAATTCCATGCTCTATCTTCATTGAAAATCACACTTCTTGAGAGAACAATCTTCTCAGATTTCAGGTCATATACTCTATACCCTTTCTCACAGCTACCATATCCAACAAACACTCCCTTTCCAGCTTTGCTATCCCATTTCTGCCTTAGTGATGATGGGATGTGAGTGTAGCACAAGCAACCGAACACCTTTAGATGCTTGACTCCTGGCTTTCTTCTCGTGAAGGCTTCAAATGGAGTCTTTTCAATGACTGATGTTGTATAACATCTGTTCTGAATATACACAGCTGTATTCACAACTTCTGCCCAGAAGGGTACTGGCATTTCTTTCTCTAACAGTATGGACCTTGCCATTTCACAAATTATTCTGTTTCTCCTCTCTGCAACTCCATTTTGTTGAGGGGAGTATGCAACTGTCAGCTGCCTCTCCATTCCTTGTTTTGCACATAATTCTTCAAACTCATTTGAAGTATATTCACCACCTCTGTCACTTCTCAGCTTCTTCAATTTATATCCACTTTGCAGCTCAACAAATGCTATAAATTTCTTGAACACATTGAGTGCATCAGATTTGTTTATGAGGAAGTATACCCAGCACATTCTTGAGTAATCGTCAATGAATGTGATGAAGTATCTGTTCCCTCCCACAGATTCATTCTGCATTGGTCCACACAGATCAGTGTGAATTAATTCCAGTGGATGGCTTGCTCTCCAGGCTTGTTTCTTGTCGAATTTCTCCCTGTGATGTTTGCCTGATGCATAGCCCGCACAAACATCTTCTACTTCTATCAGAACAGGAAGTCCACATACCATCTCTTTCTGCTGCATCTTCTTCATGCTAGCAAATTTCAGGTGTCCCAGTCTTTTATGCCATATCCAGAAGTCCTCAGTCATTGAAGCTTTCCTTGCTGCAGGTGTGATGGACTCAAGTGAAAGTGGAAAGCATCGATTTCCTCCCATGATCACTATTGCTATGAGATTGTTGAGGCTTTCATCATCAAATATCACTGCTTTGTTACCTCCAAAAAGGATATAATAACCATGCTCCATCATCTGGCCTATACTCAATAGATTTTCATCCAATCCAGGAACAAACAGTACCTTTTTTATATATCTTTTTCCATGCTGAGTTTCCACAACCAATGTGCCTTTTCCAGTTGCTTGCACAAGATCTCCTGAGCCCATCTTTACTTTCTAGGTCACTATTCTATCGATGTTGATTAGTTCAGATTCTTTAGATGTCATGTGGTTGCTGCGGCACTATCCACAAACCATATCTTTCTATCTTGTAAGCTTGCAGAATGGCAAGTATAGAAAATGGTTCCAGTGGATACTCTCTCTTCTTTTGCATAATTTGCTAGTTGTTTGTGACTGTGACTTTCACAGTCTTTTACAATATGGCCAAACCGATTTCATCTTCCACATCTTGGTTTTCCTTTATGTCTGCACAATCCAAAGTGTTGCTTCTGGCAGACTTGACACTGTGGCTTTACACTCGCTTGACTACTTCCCCAAGTAGTGTTGTTCCAGTTTGAATTGTTGTAGTTGTTTAAGTTTCTGTTTGGAAATGAATTTGATCCCCTTCTATCTTGTGATTTCCATATTTGAGAAGGTCTGCCTTGGAAACCCTTGTGTGAGCTGTTGGCTTGATTGTTTCCAACCTTTAAATTGCTAAAGGCTTTCTCTGTTCCTGCTAGTTTATCCCTATCATCATGTAGATCCTCCCTCTTATCATAGACTTTAACAGAAGCAATGACTTCTTCTGCTCTCAGAACATCAAGATCTTGTGTTTCCTCAATGATTGACACAATGGACTTATATCTTCTGCTTAGACTCATTAGCAGTTTCTGCACAATTATGTTTTCTGACACATCTTCTCCTAATGATTTCAGATTATTCACAGTTGCAAAAAATTTAGCTAGATATCCATCTAAGCTTTCACTTTCTGACATTCTCAGGTATCAAAGTCAGCTCTCACTGCTTGAAGTTTTACAGCTCTAACCTTTTTATCTCCTCTGAATTCTCTGCTCAAAATATCCCAAGCTCTCTTTGCAGTCTTCTCATTTCTTATACGTGGGAAAAGGTCGTCTGTTAATGCTCCTTGTATGAGGCTTAATGCCTTTGCATTCTTGATTTTGTCTTCTCTGGATGTAGTGGGTGTTTGCAATGTAGTTTGCTCAGCTTCACTCTCTTCATCGCCTAATCCAGTTGCAACCTCAGGTGATTGATGAGATTGTATTCCAACTTCTATTACGTCCCATAGATCGAATGTTATGAGGATTGTCTCCATCTTTACAACCTAAAAGTTGTAATTTGTGCCATTGAACTGTGGAGTTCTTAAATCTCCTCCAGGTGAGCTTGATCCTATCATTTTGAGTAATTAACAGTTTAATCAATCTATTTTTCACAGTTTACGCCCCTCTTAGGAATCAATTTGTAGGCTCTAATACCATGTTTGTTTTCTGGAGGTATTGAGAAGAAAATTGTATTTAAGTTTGCAGAGAAGATTGAGAAGAAATTCTTATAGTTTTTCTGTATTTCATTAATGCAGCAAACTTTGCTTTTATACACATTGCATGTAACTGATTCCATTATTTTAGGAATCCAAATCATCTCATCCATCCAATAATGGAGGGTCACGATTCTTACACATGTAAGAAACGGTTTGTAACTGATTTGTAACAGTAAAAACAACTATAACTACTACAACGGTTTTAACTGCCTCCTTAACCGATTTAACATAATTTCTTTCATTTCTTCATTCTTCTTGCTACAGTCGGCGTAGTCTTCTTCCAAGGCTTCAGCCACAAGTAATCAGCTTAGCTTTCAACACTCCATAGCTACCCCCCTTTCCAACATTGCCGCTTTATCCGGACTAAGCCTCTGAAAACCCTCCGGCCCCATTAGTGGCCTTGTTGTCGTATGATTCGTGAACAATTGAGAACAGTACCCAGTAGCCGCCCCTTTAATTTCCGTGAAAGTGCTGTAAGAGTTACCATGATAAGGGATGGTATTGAGACGGTTTCGGCTTTTTCTGACATTAGCCACGAAATGGAAAATTTTTGTGGTTCGATCACCGAGTTTACACCAGTTTGCCTAGATTTTGGTTAACCATCCACCGCTCTCTGCTTAAGTCTCCCAAGCTATTTGCTTCTTCAGAAGTCAGTACTCGACTTTCTTGGATACTTTCAAAATCTTCAATTTTTCCATCTAGCACCCCCAACCTACTGTCCTGATTTCCGTAGTGTTCCCTATTCCAAATCCTCAAGTGCTTGGCCATGTAGTATAACTTTTTCAATAAGTTTTATCTACCTGGGAACTGTTTGCAATCACTGTCCCACCTACTTTCAATCTGCGGCATAAACTGAGGGTGGGTTAACCAACAGTCAAGGAACCGAAATGGTTTCCATCCTTTAATCTGCTCTTGATATCCCAGAAGAAGTTGTCTATGGTCTGGAAGACGCCTCGACATCAGATCGTTGAACTGAAGATGACAGTCAGGAGACGAGAATGACCGATCAATACGGTTCATTGATCCTCCTCTAAACCATGTGAACCGGTGACCTGACAACGGATATTCCATCAGATTGCATATGGCTAGGAATTTTTTTAAATCCCTGCATTCCACATGATTGATATAACCAATGCTTCTTTCCTCTGGTAAAAGGGTTTCATAGAAATCTCCCATAAGAAACAAAGGAACATCAAAAGCAAACTTCAGAGTAATAAGATCCATACACAATTTCTTTCTATGATGCACTATGTTTGGAGCATAGAGACCAACAACAGCACATTCAAAACCAGAAATCATATTTAACCCATATAAAACAATCCAACCCACACCAACCTCTTCTGAATTAACATTGAATTTTGAGTTATCCCACAACATTAGAAGTCCTCCCGAGCGTTATCTAACATGCAAGCTAGTCTAAGAATAACTCTTATCGTAAAGAATAAAAGTATTCCTTTCAAATATGTGTACTTAAGCTTGAACTTTTTCAATTTTAATTGTCTTATCATTTCTAACAAGAAATTAAGGCTGCCATATCCCTTATATGGATCCGAATGGGTTTAGGTTAGTGATATTCAGAGTAATATGGTGTGAGGTCGCAGCATCTTGATATGATCAAATTGCTGGATTATACAAGCTCCTACTGTGCACTAGCTGTTGTGTGATTATAGAAATTGCAGAATTGACAGCGAATTTGATTATCAGTGGGATAATCTACACCTTTATTATCACGAGTATAACTTCGGCTGTGCTGTAGTCTTTTGATAGCAACTGTTTCCTCTTCCATGACTTCGACCACCCCGGCCACGCCCACGGTAGCTGAAAGAAGAGGTCCTCTAGCAGAGATGGTGTAGGAAGAAATGCCCGTTTGGTGGAGTCGTTGTTAAGAAACTCATGACTCATGAGAAGACTGTATAATTTAGGATTGATGTATATGTATTGCATATTATTTAGTAAATAACTGACTTTATTTTCTTCCTTCATTGTTTCCTTGACTTTCTCGATCTCCTATTTTCTTAACACTATTCATTTTAAAACTCATTTTCCTTACTCAAAGAAGCCATCTATGCCAAAAAAAAAAAAAAACGAAGCTATTGACACAAAATGTTGCTTAGGTTTCCTAGCTACCATTCTTTTTAAAACTCGTTACATTACAAAAGAAACTAAAATAGCTCATGCCTTTACATTTTCAATTGGTGCAGTGGTTTTTTTTTGGGTTATTTTAGTCCTTAAACTTTTTTCCTCAATTGGATCCTTAGTGGCTGAATTCCCAATTGCTTCTAATTTGTTAAGTAAGGACAAAATTAAAAGACAGAGGACTAAACTGAAAAGTATGAAGAAACTAGATGACCATTTTGCAACCGACTCCAAACATTAATTTTGGTTCTTTTAATTTGTAACTAACATGTTTTCAGTCACTTTGGTTTTTCAAAAATTCACTTTTGATCAAAAACTTCATTTCTTTTATTTTCCAGTCCATGGTTTGAGAAAAAAGAAAAAGTAATAAGATTCTAGTGGTTTAAAAAGAAAATATTGGTTGACTCCAATTTTTTTTTGCCAAAATGGTTGATCCTGATGTCAACGGATTCTATTCAATAAGGATAGTTTTACTTGGATGTTATTTCACCTTGAAATATTAGTAAGAAAATAGATCTGACCTTAAGAAGATTTTGGTTTTAGGATTGATTTTTTATTTTTAGACTATTTTTTAGGTTTTTAAAGGTATAAACAAGTTTATTAAGGTCACTAGAGTATTTTATCGGTGTTTTGATTGAAAATGAGTTTCCAATGACTCTTTGGTCACTAGAATTTGGGTAGAGCAGGCAATGCATTATCTATCTAATAAGGCGACACATCACTTTCTATGTTTTGTTTTTTAAGAGATTGGTTAAACGACATGTTGTTAGTCGTTTAAAAATTAATTTTTTTAATTGAGGCCTAGGACCACGTTCCTGAGACTTTTTTTTTACTTTGTTTGTTTGTTTGTTTTGTTTTCTCAATTTTATCCTTTAATTTTGGATTTTTTTAAAAAGTATTTATTGATTTTTTTTTCATTTTCATCATTTAAAAATTTGTTTATTATAAATTAGTCTTCATGATTTGTTTTGTTTTACATTTTATGGAGTTCTCATGGTCTCAAATAAATATTTTATCATTTTGTTAGTGCTTGATTTTGTGAGCATTTATTTTTGTTGTTGTTTTTTCTAATTGTCTTTGGATTCACCAAGTCAATTAGGTCATTTTAGGCTAATCTCTACATGATTTAATTTCTTTTCTACTAGAGAATATGTTAGAAGATTCTACTCTTTCTTTTTTTTTAAAGCATTTTAAGAAAATTGATCTGGTCCACAATGTATCTGATGTGAACTAAGTTAGGTCTAAATTTTGACTAGTTTTTGCAAGATCAGAAATATCTCTCAAAATATACATTAGATCAACCTGAAATTTTACAAGGAGTTATTATACACACGAGACATACTGTTTTAAAATTTCAGGTGAATCAGAATTTGAAAACATATTATTTAAATTGGTCGAAGGTTCTGTTATTGGTTTGGCAGATTCATCGACAAAGTATTCTTTCTTGGCTATTTTTGGCCTAATCAGTCCAAACTTAAAATGGGTTAATTTTAGACAACAAAGGAAGATTAAATATGACTTACTTAGGCCCTACACTCGTGTATGAGCTTGGGCTATAAGGGTTTCTAATGTGGTTTGGATTCATTGAAGAATTCAAATTCATACTTTGCAAGGATTCCATACCCCACAAGCAGTGGCGGAACCAAAGGGAGGCCAGCAAGGGCCCGGGCCCCTGCAAAACTTTTTTTTTTTAAATAGAACAAATAATAAGCTTTTTAATACTAAATTATTATTTTATTAGTTATGTTTGACTTTAATAGGCTAAATATCCGTGTATCTCTATGCAAGTGGAAAACATAAGCTTTTCAATTTAATTCCTTTCCTTTACTATCTCTCTCTCTTTCTTCTCTGCAAACCTAGCTGAAAAAATTAACAATACAAAGCATAAAAGTTAAAGCAAAGCTGCTGCCAATTAATTCATCGAAACAACAAGGTAATTAATAATTTTTTTTATGTTTGTTAAGAATTTAATGAATACATATATATAATTCTGCTATTTTTTTTTCAGATCTACTAGTTTTACCATTTTTTATTTCTTGTTATAGTGAATGTTGTTTTTTCTAATTAATTGGATATATTTTATGGGTTTGTTTGTTTCGATTATGCTTGGATTTTTTTATGTTTTGTTTTTAGCAGAGCCACCAAAATTATCAATTTTTTCTCACGTGTACCTTACTATCACCAAGTCCAATATACAACTAGACACGGTCTTTGTAGCCAAATTGAGTTCTTTGAAGAGCATATACCCAACTTTGATTCAGTGTAATTTTCTTTTTTAGGAACCAGTAATTCCATTTTTTATGTTAGGTATGCTTTTATATATCAATTTCTTTTTTTTAATATGTTAATTTTGCTTTCATATGTCAGTGTGGTTTACATGTAAAAATTTATTTTTTTGATTATTGCTTCAACACATCGTTATTTGTATTTATTTTTTAATGTTTTTCTTTTTAATATCTAGGATTACGAACTTACACGTAAGATGTATTCCTAATATTAAATAAAAATTATTTTTTTTATAATGATTAGAATGGTTCGGTTTTACACTACAAGATAAGAATTTCCTCACCTAGGAGAGCTTTTCTCGAACCATAAACTAACCAACAAAAAGAAAGGCATGACAATACCTTACAATATATTAGACAATTAAACAAAACAGCTTACCTAGTAAGGCGTATTTGGGGTGCTAATATCTTTCCTTTACGCAACCAGTCCCCGTACCTGATCTCTGAGACCAATTAGGGTTCCTAGTGACCAAAATATTAGGTGACGACTCCCTTTATGTCGATACAAAGATAAAAGATAAGGAATTCTTGTCTCCCCATTTTTCCAGGATACCAACATTAGGATTTGAGAGTGGACTCGATCGCCGCGACGTCGGATACGTGCGACAAGGATTGTTGGTTTTATCACTCTCCCTCTCTTTGTAATCTATCTCGTGAAGTTAATAAAATGGAATGAGCTTAAAAATCTTCACTGAACGATTAGTTTTTAATGGGTTTGTTACCATTGTTGTTACACAATTTTAAGCCCCACATAAACAAAAAAAGAAAAAAAGTAAATACAAAAAAATTGAAATTTATGGATTCAAAATGCCTTGTGGTGAGTGCATACTTATAGCCTTTGAGATATTAATCAATATCTTTAAAAATAATTATTTAACAATAGTACGATATAAAGTAGGATCTGATAAAGGTAAACCATTAGAAGAAAAAAAACCTTGCGTTAACCTCAATGGAAGTATCTTCAATCTTTTTATTAGTAAGTCTAACCTGCTCAAGAATATGTGCAATATATTTCTATTGAGAAAGAAGGTAACCTCTAGGTGAGTAGGCTATCTCAATACACAGGAAATATCATAGATAAACCAAATCCTTTATTTCAAATTATCTAGCTAACTTTGTCTTCAAAATTAAATTACCATCAATGTCATCACTAGTAATAATCATGTCATCATAATGATATGACATGCATTAGTGCACTTAACAAAAAAAGTAGAATCGTGACTACTAGAAACGAATTCAAGAGAAGAGATCATAACAAAAAATTTCTCCAACCAAGCACGAGGTGCTTGTTTGAGACCATCTAACCTTTTTTAAAGCTTACATACATACCCAGAGTCATGTGAATCACCAAGATAGGTGTTATATAAACTTCTTCTTGAAAATCTTCATTCAAGAAGGCATTTTTAACATCAAGTTGGGAGATATACCACTAACGAACTGAAGCTACAACAATAAAAGTATGAATATTAATTATTTTTGCAACAAGGGCAAATGTCTCCTCATAATCCATACTATACTGTTGAGAGTATCTTTTTGCAACCAACCTAGCTTTGTATCACTTAATAGACCCATTACAATTGGTCTTGATCTTAAACACCAACGACAACTAACAACACTCTTACTAGGAGGTAGAGGAACCAAATCTCAAGTATTTGTCTTATGCAAAGCAGACAGTTCCTCATCCATAGCTTACTGCCAAAGAGGATCAAGAATTGCCTCGTTATAAAAAGAGGGCTCAGAGAGACAATAAATAAAAGCTAAAAAGGAAGTAAATAATGAAGAATAACAAGAATAAGCAAAATCTGGTAACTTTGTAGGCTTATGAATGTGTATGGATTGACGTAAAGATAGATCCACAATCTCAAATGAAGCTTGAGGGACCGTAGAGGAGAATGAAGCTTCAAGTATACCGGAGAATAAAGTGTCAGTACTTGTAGAATGAATAGTATGGATTGGTCAAACATGAGGAGATTAAAAAAAGCGATGGCCACATTTTCTTGTCTGAGGTGGATTTTTCACAAGGCTTTTGACTCCATCTCGTGGGAGAACCTTGATGAAACTTTGGGTTACATGGGCCTTAATGGCCACTGGAGGGGTTTAATTTACGAGTGTCTTTCCACTTCCAAGATGGTTGTCCTTATCAATGGGTCTCCTACCAATGAATTCAGTTTACAGAGGGGGTTGAGGCAGGGCGATCCTCTTTCTCCATTCCTGTTCGACATTGCAGTGGAAGGTCTGACAGTTTTTTTTAACAGAGCCTCCTCAATCGGATACTTTAATGGATTAGAGATTGATCATGGTTTCATCACTCATCTGCAAAATGCAGATGATACTCTGATTTTCTCTCCTACTGACTATGAATCCCTTCAACATGTCAAAAGGATTCTACGCTGGTATGAAATTATTTCAGGGCTTAAAGTTAATTTTTACGAGAGCTCTCTGATTGGCATTAATCTAGATGAGAACTTCACTTCAAGGATTGCTAGGGGTATTTTCTGTTGTAATGATCATTTTCCTGTTATGTTCATAGGCTTGCCTTTGGGTGCGAATCCTACCAGATTATCGACCTGGAAGCCAGTGTTAACATCTATTCAGGGCAAACTAGGATCATGGAAAGGATCTCTGCTGAGTATGGCGGGGAGAATCTGCTTGATCAAGTCTGTTTTTAGCTCTTTGCCACTTTTTTATATGTTTGTTTTTCTAATGCCACAAGGCATTATTAAGACAATTTCTGAAAGATCATGGAGGATTGGGGCACGGTTCTCTACAAGGGAAAAACTTGGCTTTGATGTTCCAGTGTATTTGGCACCTTGATAGTGGAAATGTCGGCGGGTGGAAGGAGATTATTTTGAATAAATATAGACCACTATTTAACAAATGGCCTTCCATCCTTTAACTGCCATCTATCCCCTACGTGGCGTGCTATTCAGAGTTCATTTTCCTCGGCAAGATTAAGTGCAACTCTCAATTCCAGCGTTTGTTTCAAACCTGGTAATGGGCGGGCAACCAGGTTTTGGGAGGATTGTGTTGGTGTGGCATTACTCCATTGAAGTCCCAATTTCCAAGACTTTACAGTCTCTCAACTCAAAAGCTAGCAATAGTTTATGCGGTATTTTGTCCAACTAATAACTGTTTTAATCTTAGCTGGAGTCGTGACCTGATGAACAGAGAATCAAACATGTGCAAGTCTTTAATGTTAATTATTAAACTTGTTTACCAAGATTAAATATATTGAAGTTAGTACAATGAATAACCATCAATAACAAAAATACTAAGTAATTTGAAAATTGTAAAAAACATTTTATAATGTCAATATATATTGTATGGATTTGATAATGAAAGGTGTGAGAGTACCATCAAAATAGTGTAACTAATAACTCCTCCTCTGTTCTGTTCTTGTTTTTTCCACCATTTAATTGCTGAAGTTGAGAGGCATTTTATTTTACATGGCGGCGATGATATACAATTGTGGAAGCATGACACCTCGGGTGTATATTCAAGAAAATTAGGCACCAATTTTTTTTTATTGTATTTTGTTTCCAGGAGAGCATTCTTTTCCTAATATCCTATGGAAGAGTCATGCACCTCTGAAAATTGATGTCTTCATTTGGTTACTACTTCATGGTAGTCTCAGCACTCGGGGTTTCCTTGCTTGCAGATGAGTTACTAGATGGGAAGATGCCCGGTGTCCTTTCTGTAATGTTGAGGGTGAAAGTACTAATCATTTATTTCTACACTGCCATGTTACTTGGAGGTTATGGACAGGGAAGCGAAGGAAGACATGGGAACAGGGAAAATCTCTAACTGAAAGATAATAAGATATCAAAGAAGAAACATTAAGAAATAAAGGCCTGGGCAAAGATTAAGTGGCTTGGAACAAAAGGGAAATGACATGCGGAAAAAACCCTTAACGTGTTATGCAATCTGACGAAGGCCACCCCAAGGTCAACATAAATTAATTTATGGTATGATCACGCAAGGCAATAAAAGTAATTTGTCAACATATAAATCTGAGAGAAGGGAGTATGATCGCAGGAATAAAGTAGCTGAAATTTACGTAAAACGAAGAAACTAAATAAATTAACTAATTGGGTTAATGGCAAGGATGATGATGAATATTGAGACTAAAGAAAAGAAAAAAGGTGAAAAAAATGCGAAGTGTATTGGTTTGGATCCATGAATGCAAAGGAGACCAAAGACTTGCATAAAATAATAAATCTGGCAAGGACAATGTAAGAATGACAATACAATGTTGCGAGGAAAAAAACCCAAGACAACGTTAAACATGCAAAATCTAGCTCAAAAGGATCATAAAAGAAATAATTGGAATAAAGGTAGCAAATACACAACAAACAAAGATCAAGGCATAAAAAAGAACATTAGATGCAACTAAACACTGAAATATTATAATTAAGATTATACACGCAAGAAAACCTCAAGGATGAGATGATATAATATTAGAAACATATCTAAGGTTGACAACAAAGCACCCCTTGTACACCTTACCTAAAATAAAATGCATTATATAATTATCTAATTAAACTAGTTATTTAATTGTTGGGTTGACTAAAGTTGAAGACAAATCCTCCTGATAATAAAATATTAGGTTCGGTCCATTCCAATTATATGGGCTGAGCCACCCTGGTTGGGCCGAGACCGACCCAAAATAGTTAGGCCAACATCGGGCCAAGACAAGGGTTTGGTCAATGTAGGCCCAAAAGAGTGTTGAGCCGATGTAGGCCCAACAAATCTTCCTCTTTTTTATGGGTCTGGGTCAGACCTGGCCCAACCATATTCATCCAGGTTGGCATTGGTCTGACCTAGTAATTAGTGAAGAAGCTCTCCACTGTTTATGTGAACAATGGAGAGTGAATTAATTCACTCTCCATGGTTCACGCAGAATAGTGAAGAAGGAAGAGATGCAGGAGAAGAAGAAGAAGAAGAAGAAGAAGAAATGAGGAGGTTAACCTAGTGGTGGTATTGGTGGCTGAATGACGGTGGTTCCAGACGGCGATAGGGAGAAAAACAATCGTTGCTGCTATTTTTTTTCTTTTTGTGCAGAGGCATAAGTTTCTTCTTCTTCTTTCTTTTTTGTTTTTGTTTTTGTTTTTGTTCTTCTTCCTCTCTATTTTTTATGCCCTCGTCTTCTCTGTTTTTCTTTTATTCCCTTCCGTTTCCTTCCTTTGTTTTTCTCTTCTGTTTTGTTTTTCCTTCTCTTTATGTCTCTATTTGTTTTTTGTTTTTTTTCTCTCTATTTTCTTCTTTTTATTACATCCCTCCTGTTCATTCTCTCGTCCCCCGGTATTTATAAGGGGGGAAAAGGGGGATAGAGAGCTACTCTACCCCTGTCCAGTTATAGCGTAGGGGCAAGATTATCCCCTCTATTTTTTCATCTCGTGGTAGGCCATGAGTTTAGGTTGTGTTGGGATTTTTTGGGTTTCTAGGAGAGAGAGGGGGAGAGGCGTTGTAGGGAGAAAAAACCTTCTTCTCTTGCAGCGTGCCCAGGGAAAGAAGAAGATGCATAGTGTCGTAGAAACGATACCATTTTGAGCTTTATATATATAAACAGTGAGTGAAACAACATCGTTTTGTACTAAACACGCCGTTTCATTTAAAAGAAAAAGACTCCAAAAAAGTTTCAAATTTCAAATCAGTCCTCAATTGTTGATTTATTCAATCTAGTACTCATCAATTGAGATTTTTATTTTAAGAATCAATTTAATTGCATCCTTGCCAAATTCAAATGCTAGCCCTGAAGTCGGCTACCTTTTTCACTTTGGTCCATGGTTTTGAATTTGTGTATTTTGACCCTCAATTAATCAACAAACTTCCAATTTCTTCAATTTAGCCCCTGATTCAGTCAATTCCAGCCCCTATATTTATGCACCTTTTTTCAGTTTGGTTCTTGGTTTTGGATTTCTTCAATGAAATCTCTAATTGCTCATTAAACTTCAAATTTATGCAATTAAGCCCCTAAGTTGACCAAATTAGCTCTTAACAATTGTAATTCAACTCCCAAACTTTAATTTCTTCCAATTAAAGTCTGAATTAACTTAAAAATTAATTTTTTTTGCAATCAAACCCTTCATAAACTCAATTAATCTCTTAAAAAAATCTAATTGAGTCTTTAAACATCTGATTTTGGATTTTTCTTCCTTAAATTAAATTTTCTTTGTTAATAAAGCCTTCATTAGTCAAAAATATACCGTCAAATTTTAATCTTTTTATTTTTGAACTTCCTCAACCAAACTTTGGTTATTTTCTAGGTGCCACTGTGTCTTCTTCTCACTGCTATATATTTTTTTTGTTTTCTTCTCACAATTTTTTTTTATTTTTTTGTATTTCTTTTTCTTTGTAGGGATTCAAAAATGGATAACAACAGATGTCATGTGTAAGAACTCATCTTTAATGAACTAGACAAAATATTATATGGTGTATAATTTAGTCAAAAGTGCAAAGACATTATAGGAAGCTTTGGATTTAAAGTACAAGATTAAAGTTGGTATGGAAGAATTCATAATCGATAAATTTTTGGATTTAAGATGGTCAATTCAAGAACAATGATAAATCAAGTTTAAGAGTTTCATCACATCTTTCATAATACTCATGATGAAGGAATGGTTCTAATTGAATCCTTCCAAGTTGTAATTATTAAGAAATTGCCACCATATTGAAAAAAATTAAAAAACTATCTTAAGCATAAACATTAGTAGATGAGAGTTGAATATCTCATTTTGAGATTAATATTAGAAGAGGAAGATAAATTGTCTAAAAGAAGAGTCAAGTCTTCTAGTTTGTCTCCTAAACTAAATATTGTTGAATAAGGAGAAGACACACATTAAGAAATAAAAGAAAACATTTGCTTTCAAACAAAGCAAAATGCTAAAACATTTCATGGAAAGTGATTCATTTGGATTACGATTAGATACCAAGTTAATGATTGCAAAAATAAAGCACAACAAGAAAATCCTAAAAAATCAAAGATTGTTTAAGCCAATGACTCAAAGGTTGATAACCACACAAATGATGTGTCAAAAATGAATTTCATTATTGTTGTTTCTAAAGTTAACTTGATCATTAATCTCGATCATTGTTGGGTTGATACTAGTACAACAAGACTTACAAGCATAGAGAAGAGAATGTTTTTCACCTACCAAGAAATGGATAATGAATATTTGTATATAAGAATGGCTTCGAGAAGGTTATACTAAAGATGAGTTTCAAAATGTTTCTCACTTAACCTCATGTTCTAACATTAAAAAGAACTTAATATCCGGCTTATTACTGAATAAATTAAGATGTTTTAATGATTTTTTTTGGGTGTGACAAATTTATACTTATAAGAAGTGAGATGTTTGTAGAAAAGAGATTTTTTTATGGCATTTACAAAATGAATATAATAATCATTGCAACCAAAGAGAAGATGAATGATGATGATGATGATGCATCTTCTTTTTACTTGATTGAGTCTTATAATATGTAGCATATCTGGTTAGTGCTAGGTTTTCTATAACATATAAATCCAGTGAAAATTGTATTTTTTTTTTCAAGAGTTCAAAGTATCTTATTAGATAATTTATGGTCATTTAAGGTTTTAGCAAATATTACTTGAAATTCCATTTTTTTTTTTATGAAATCAAAATTCAGTTATCAAATTTAATAAAATAAGGGACCTGTAACTATTTACAATCTTAAAAATTAATCCCTTATATAAACCTTAAAAGATAGTTTACAAGTGAGAAAGAGTACTGTTAGAATCACCAATCCTATATAAAATAAATAAAAAAATATAAGAATAATATATAAATTAAGAATAGATCACCACTGCAAAGTTTAAATCTTTTCAGTAAAATTCAAACTCAACTATCAAATTCAATACTTACCAAAATACACACTAGATCCAATAGTACATATAATATACACCATGAGAGTCACTGCTCGTTTTATTACAATACATTCATAGAGAGTTCCACCATTAGCTCAAAGCAGGAATTATACACCATTATTCATACAGAGGCAGTTGCTCAATATATAATAAAGCGACATAATCTTTTAAACCTAAAGGAATTGTGTAGGAATCGTCATCATTCTCATAAATAACATCTGTAACTCGAACAAGGTTAACAAAATGTTGAAGGAGAAGCATTGGAGCATTAGTTGGCCTCATGCAATCTTCATTGATATCCTTCCACGCATTAACGTCCATCTTTTGGATCTCTTCAATTGCTTTCTTCTTCGATGCATCATATTGTTTCATGTAGCATTCAACACCGGATGCACAGTCTCCTCTCTTTTGTTCAACCTTCAAATAAATAAACGATGTCATAATTGTCAGAAAAGAAACTTAACATGAAAAATTTCTAAACAAAAAAAAAAATTGAGAAGAAAGACTAGAATAGTCATGAGTTGAACCTTGGTTCAATTTTTTTACTTAAAAGATAAAATTTTCAAAATTGTCTTTTTTACTTAAAAGACAAAATTGGTTCCTTGCTTATATAAGATATGAGAATACAATTCTCGATGTATCTAGTAATTTTTATTTTTAAGAATTCAGACATCGTACCTCGTGGCCCACTATGTCATTCATCAAACGACCGATCATCTTCCCAGCTTTAATAATTTTTGGATTACTTTTTAGCCATTCATACTCCTCCCCTCCTGCAACTTCTTCCATTCCAAGGAAGGATGCTGCCATAATTACCCCATAACCACTTGTGGCTAATCCATTGCGCACATACTCGTCGAATGTTGGGACATGGCATTTATCTGCCCACTCCGCCTCCGCGTGGTAGCCTCTCACCAATTCTTTGAACTAATAGCATAAAAATAAAACAAAGATTGTGTGGTAAAACCTAAGCAATATTTCAATTAATATATATACAATAACAATATATTATGCTAGAAATAGTAAAAGAATGCATGAGACTGGAAAAATGTTCATACTTCCTCCTTCAAATAATATGAGGCATAGGATCTTCCTTGCTTTCCCATATCATTCTCAGTGTCGTTGAAAAGATTCAGAAGAGCCCTATAAAGAACTTTCATGTAATCGGCAGGTAGTTGATCAATAGCATTCATGCTGCATCTGAAATTGAGACAGAAAATTACATGTCCTTTCCTGAACATCTTTGTATTGACTTCTATGTTTATGAAAGATTTAGAAGAGAAAGACAGACTATGAGGTAACAAGAAACAAACCTTTCAATTGCGTTAGTAAAATTTTGTATTTCTTCAAAAGATGCATATGCATCATATGTATCATCTACCAGTGATACAATTTTTAAATATTTCGTGACCATCATCCGAGAGAAAGCATATTGAGGCTCGAAATGGACTCCATTTGCCCAGAAATAGATCTCTACAATTCTATCTCTTGCATATGGAAGCTCCTCAGCAAAATTTAAATCACTCCACCACCTAAAATGTAAATAGCAACCGAGTAAAGAAATTCCAATAGAAACTTAGTCTGATATCTCTTTTGACCTCGAACGAAAAATTACCTCGAGAGAATGGATAGCTCTTGTCGATGCAGTAACTGAACTCGATTGAAATCTATCTTGGCAAACTTGAGTAGAGTGTCATTCCGAGACTCCTCTTCTTCGTAGAAAGAGATGTATTTTCTAGCCTCTATTCTTGGTACGCCTTTGTGAAAGGGCCGGATCAAAGTATACCTAATATGGTGTGCTAGGCGTGGGCTTGATTGCATAGCCAAAGATTCCAGGTTTGTCTTTGTGAGAACAAGGGCTTCATCCAGTACCTGTTCTCCATGCACACTTAAAAATGAAGCTTCATACAAGCTCAGGATGCCTTTGACATCGTTGATGATTGTTTTCTTAAACTCTCCATTGTTGTCCTTGAACTTGTCGAACACAACTGATTCATAAAAACACTACAAATTTTAGCCAATTTTCAAAAGATGTTTGTGGATTATGAAAGAGTATTTATTTAGTTTCATGAAAAAATAATTTTACTGTTCTAGTCATTTTTTTAATAATCTTAATTTGACCATAGATTTAGCGGAGTTTAAAGTACTGTCCAAGAATTAATTCTTGAGATGTTAATTAAGGTTTGAAAGGCTATAAAGTGGAAGTATGCGCTCACCGCAAGGCATTTTGAATCCATGCTGTCTTAATACTCGAAATAGAAGTGACAAAGTGTAGAGATCAAAGTCATGCTTCTCAAGAAGATTAGGAAGGTCATCAAAAATTTCTTTGAGGTTGTTTGCAATCTCTTTGTCAAAATGATACGACACACCAAGCCGACATAACAGATTAATGAATTCAATATGTTCCACTGGATCCTTTTTCGATGCCATCAGCATTTCCTTCACATTTTCCTTCAACTCTTCTACTTGTCGGCTGTATGACTCGAATTCCTGCAGTGAAATATTCAGTTAATATAAATTGATAGCATTGGGTAATCCTTAACGTGTTTTTTTCTATTCTATTGATAATGTTTTTTCTTATAGAGTTTTACTCAATAAAAATGAAGTCTCTGTTTAAAGTAAAAGTAATCAACAGCTAGACAAATGTATAGCATATGAGAGGAGTGGCAACAAAATATACATATGATTTTATCATTAAAAAGAGAGAGAGAAGTACTAACCTAAGAGCTTATATACAGTTTTTGGATTTTTTTTTCTTGATACTTAAAATCATTAAAAGAAAAGCTACACTGCTATACACACAGAAGAGAAGTAGTATACCGTTTGTGGGAAGGAAAATGAAGCGAAGCTACAACCCCACAAGCTTGGTGGGAAATCTGCCTTTCCACGAGAATTGTTTTGTTGATTGGTGTTTTCCATTTTCTTGAATGAAATAGAGACTACTACTTTGAGTACTTTGATGCTCGAGTACCTAAATCGTCATCAAAGGAAAGCTATTTATAGGGAAATATTGGCGTGACGTTGTGTGCTATACCTTTTTTTTTATTGAACTCCTTAATAAAAAAAAAAGATGAACGTGATTTTGATGCTAAATGGGTGTTTAAAAATATATTATTTCTTACTTGTAAATATATTAAATAATATTTTATATTTTTAACATAAAAAAATATATTCAAATGGTAATAACTTGAGTGAACCCGAGTTAACTTGAGTAATCTGTGATATGAGATAACCTCATAGAAAGAAAAGAGAAAAAAATAGAAAACTCATGGTCCAATAGCCTAATGTCAAAAGAAAAAAAAATCAAAGTTATATCGGGCTAATTTTTGAAATTAGCTACTTTAGTAATGAGACTGAGATGACCATATAGAAGACCCAAAAACATATTGAACAAAATTCTTAACCAAAAATAATGAGCCCCTTTTCGATATTAGAAAATTCCAAACATATTTAGGGATTC
>Ga0325411_1002113_pt1 | contig 22328 bp, 13 predicted proteins | sample PopdelMetagenome_13_FD_206181 | JGI IMG/M metagenome (GOLD analysis project Ga0325411, IMG submission 206181) | Populus deltoides microbial communities from Bellville, Georgia, United States - Xylem-PdIQD-R4 | ecosystem: Host-associated > Plants > Phyllosphere > Stem > Wood/Secondary xylem... | reverse complement strand
TGGATAATAGTGACTGTATTGAAAAGAGTTCTTCCGGTGGTATTTGTATGGTTTTAATCATGATACTATTGCATTGTTTTAATTTAATTACATGCATGAAAACGATGCTGTTTTTATAATTTATTCATAGTTGAGTATAAAATTATTGAACCTTGGAATATAAATTCATTCCATAAGATATTGGAGTGAACTGAATAGTTGGTAGACGGAGAACTCTTGTCCTTGATGATCAAAGATCATAAAAATAAATGAAAAGTTGTTTCATTCACTCTCACCACAGTGATGATTGCAAAGAAAACAAGTGTGACAGCCGTTTGATGTTTTCCTAAGTGTTTCTGCCTGGAAAATGGGGGGTGGACTGCAATAAAAGAAATAAAATAAAATATAAACCCCTCTAAAATACTTGTTATTTTTTCTATGTAGAAAATTAGTGCTTGGCGTGGCAAGAGAAAAACTCTAAACCCCTTTAGAATATACTATCCTTGTTGTTTATGCTTTGCCGCGTTGAGGGTTTTTTTTTTTTTTTTCTAAAAAAATAATTTTTAAATGTTAAAATAAGGTAAAGAAATAAAATAAAAAATTAATTATAATAAACATCTAATTTTGGTTAATTTAAGATATCTAGTCAAACCTCTGATTAATATTATGAGATTCGAATACAAAATAAAAAAAACAAATAAAATGGATTATATAGTTTTTTAATAAAAAAAATATGTTAATTTCTCAAATCCGTGACTTCGGTTATTGGACATAAATCACCTAATATAGAAAAACTTTAAAGTTTAATTTATGATAAATCAAATGTTAAATAAAAAAATTAAAAAAATAATAATTTCAATCATATAAAAGAATTTAAAAAATGAGGATGATAGTTAAAAATAAAATTATTTTTTTATTTGATTGAATGATAAAATTAAAAAAATAAATTTAATAAAATAACAAGAAAAATCAAAAGAATAAGATTTGAAAATAATATAAAAAAATCGGACACAAACTCAATTAAAAAAATTAAATTCCAATAAATTTAATATTGAAATATGAAATAAAAAAATCAATTCTAAAAATTTATCCAAGTAAAAAAAATTTAAAAGAATAAGAATTAAATTTAACATGGAAAAAATGAAAGAGGGTGAAATTATAAAAATACAAAATAAAACAATTCTAAATAAGAAAATAGAAACAAAAAAACGAAGATCAAATTTAATCAATGAAAAAATTGAATCGGGAGAAATTAAAAAAAATATAATTTAATAAATTATTCTAAATAAAAAAATATTAATAAAAAAACATGATTAATTATGAAGGAAAAATAAATTGAAGGATTGATTTGAAAATTTAAAAAAGTAATGCAAAAATCAAAGAGAAAAAAAAAAGAAAAAGAAAAAGAAAAGCCACCGCTGCTAAATCAAACCCTCTCAGTTCATGCAAGCCACCCAGGTTTGAAAGGGATGCCGTGAAAAATTAAACATAACAACAAAAGACGGTATTCAATGATCTGACGACTACTCACATGCCACCACAAAGATGTTGGGGCCTCCCACACTTGTATGTCCCAACCATTTATTTTAAATAATATTATATGTTTATTAAAATACTAAATTACATATGATAAACTTGATTGTAAAAAAAAAAAAAAAAACCACATGATGAAAAAGCCCTAAAAAGTTATTCGTACAGTTTTTGTCTTTAAAAACACTGAAGGTAATATCTTTTTAAAAATCAAATAATGTCAAAGCTCAGCCAACTTATTTTGTTTTGCTTTTAACGGAAAATGTATACTTTTTTTTATGAAAAAAACGGAAAGATATTTATAATTATAGTCATTTTTATAATGAGAAATAAATCCCATAAAAAAAACTCATTTACCTCAAATATATTTTATTTATATTTTATCTTAAAAAATAAAGACATCATTATATTATTTCAATCCATAATATAATAAATTTATAGCCATATTGTTTTCATGAAAAACGTTTTTTTAATAGATCAGAAATTTAATGAAGATTAGATTTTTGAGAATCTTCAGCACGTGTTAAATATTATAATACGAGATGCTTTTTATTTTTAAACATATTAAAATAATTTTTTTATATCTATATATCAATTTTTTATTTGAAAAAAAACATCAGTTAACTCGCAAACAAGCACTTACGATGGAGAGAAACCCAGTCCCCACGCACGTGCGCAGTTTCACATGCTCTCTTAGTCTCTTTCATTTTCCAATTTCTAAGCCCCTCAAAATTTCCTCTAGGGTTTTCACTCCTTAAAAAAAGGAAAAAGAAAAATCCCACAAACCAAACCCCGATGGCTGAAGTCATTAACATGCCGGTCGATTCCCTTGACCGTCGCGGCGGGAGTGGTGGCGGAGGAGGAGGACGCGACAGGAAGGATAAACCAAACACCGACGATCAATCATCTCCTCCACCACCTCCTCAGCCTCAACGACGCCGTGAGAGAGACTCAAGAGAGAGACGCGAAGACTTCGATAGACCATTGAATCGACGCGGAGGCGAATACCATGATAGGAATCGGTCTCCGCCACCTCCGCAACGAGAGAGGGAAAAAGAGTATAAGAGGAGGAGTAGTACGAGTCCTCCACCACCATTGCCGTATAGAGAAAGGAGACATTCGCCGCCGCCGAGGAGGTCGCCTCCGTATAAACGGTCGAGGAGGGAGGATGGTGGGTTTGATGCTAGGAGAGGAAGTCCTAGAGGTGGATTTGGAGGTGGTGATCGAAGGTGAGTGGGTTAGGGTTTTGTGTCATTTAGAGAATTTTACTAGTTATTTAGTTAATCGAGGGAGTTTAAATATTCTTAATGTCAACTGAAAAGAAAAGAGAAGAAAATACGGTAGCCATTTAGTTAATTGTGCTGTCTATGTGGGTTTTATCTTAAATTCTATGTAATGAAATAATGTTCTGATTTAAGTTCAGTGTGGTTGAACCTGAGCTTAAATTTGAATTTGAAAGTAACTTCATAATTTTAATTGTCAGCGATGAACTGACTGCCGTTAGACTATTAGATTTCATACGTGGACAAGGTGAATCTTGAATTTTTTATCTGGGTGGTTGAATTTGCCTTCTCATTCTTTTATTCGTGCTGTTTTGTTTATGGCTGCAGTTCGTGTTTGCTATAGTTATGACTGTTTTGCTTGTAGTTAATCAAGCCTGAACTCTTTATCCGTGCATAGGAAGTGTTTGCAATATTTGCTTATGATTGTAAATATTTGGCTTAGCAAATTCTTTTATGCAATATTTGCTCACAAATTGGAAACCTGTTTGATGTAGGTTTGGATATGATTATGGTAGTGGATACGAGCGTGAGATGGGAGGGAGGCCAGGGTATGGTGAAGAAAGGCCTCATGGCCGATACATGGGTCGTGGAGGTGGATATCAAGGTGGTCCTTCAGGTACATGCTCAACTGCTTCCAATGATTTTGTTTCAAAATTTTAAATGTGATTTCATGTGCTTTGTATAATTTTTATGCTGGATATAATGGATCTAGGGCACTTATTTGCAAGTCACTTTGCCAATAATTAGCAACCTAAGTTGAAGATTTGACTTGATTGGAGCCTTTTGCATCCATATTTGTATCTGATTTTGCTGCTTTTTTAGTGACTTTGGTTTTGTTACAAGGTGTTTGCTACTGAAAATCAATTAGCAAATGAGATCCCCTAGGAAGCTTACTGAAGAATATTTTATCACTTAAGAAAATTCAACTATATAACAAAGGACAGTTACTGCCACTTTTTTCTTCTACTAATATTGCTACTTTAAGGCTATTTTCTATTATTTTCTGCCTGTGCTATTTGATGAAGTCGAGTTCACTGGGTGCTATTATTGTTGCAGATTGGGAATCAGGGCGTGGTGGTCATGGTGATGCTTCCAACACCGTGTCTGCTCAAAGGTTAGTATTTAGTCTTGTTATGGACTCTAGCTCTGGATGGAGTTTGATTTACCTATCATTGTCAAAATGCGGTGTTTGGTGTAAAAGTTTTTGTGAATGAGTTGGCTAGACTTAATCTTTGAGCATTCTCTCTCCTGTTGTTTTCAACTCCATAGATTAGAAATTTTACTGTATATTCTTTATGCTCATCATTCTCACATGGTAACTGTATATTCTTCAGAGAGGGCTTGATGTCATACAAGCAATTCATCCAGGAGCTTGAAGATGATATACTGCCATCTGAAGCTGAGCGCAGGTACAGTGTGGGTCTTGATTTTGGCTTCTCCAATTTGTGACCTGAAAAATGTGAAATCGAATCATGGCTTTTGATTGTGCAGATATCAAGAATACAAGTCAGAGTATATTTCAACTCAGAAACGGGTTTTCTTTGAGGCTCATAAAGACGAGGAATGGTACTTCTCTTCCCTTAGTTAATAACCGATACTTCTGGTGGTTTCAATGTTCTAACAGCACTTGTCTATACATATACGTAGGTTGAAAGACAAGTATCATCCAACCAATTTGGTTGCAGTCATTGAAAGGTGTGTTCTACTTACATAGTTAATGAGAAAACCTTGTCAAGATTTGTATTTAGCCTAAGCAATTTTTTCAGTTCATATTTAGTTTGAGTTTGGTTGTTCAATTTTAGTTGCTCATTTTTTTGTTGTTTGGTTGATTGTTCTTTGAAAATGCTTTGTAGGAGGAATGAACTTGCACGGAAGGTTGCAAAAGATTTTTTGCTGGATTTGCAGAGTGGAACATTGGACTTGTAAGATTGGAATTCTTGCCCTTAAAATTTACATATTTGAACCTTGCATGCAGGCCTTTATTTTTATATTGTCCTTTAAAGCTTTCATTTATAATGCAGAGGTCCTGGTGTGAATGCATCATCGTCAAATAAATCAGGGCAGGCAAGTGATCTAAATTCTGATGATGAGGCAGAGGCTGGTGGCAAAAGGAGGAGGCACGGTCGGCCACCAGCTAAAGACGCTGATCTTCTTTCAGCTGCTCCAAAGGCTCATCCAGTGAGTTCCGAACCCAAGAGAATCCAAGTTGACATTGAACAAGCACAGGCCCTTGTATGCAAACTTGACTCTGAAAAAGGTGTCGAAGACAATATTCTAAGTGGGTCTGATAATGAAAAAATGAGTAGAGAGAAATCCCATGGGAGCTCCACTGGCCCAGTTATCATCATACGCGGCTTAACCTCAGTCAAGGGCCTTGAAGGTGTTGAACTACTGGATACGCTTATAACCTATCTGTGGCGAGTCCATGGTTTGGATTATTATGGAATGATCGAAACAAATGAAGCTAGGGGTCTTAGGCACGTGAGAACTGAGGGAAAGAGTTCTGATTCAAGCAACAGTGGAACTGAATGGGAAAAGAAACTTGACTTGCGCTGGCAAGAGAGATTGAGGGGTCAAGATCCTCTAGAAGAAATGACTGCTAAGGAGAAGATAGATGCCGCTGCAGTTGAAGGTTTGGATCCATATGTCCGGAAGATTAGAGATGAAAAGTATGGGTGGAAGTATGGTTGTGGAGCCAAGGGTTGCACAAAGCTCTTCCATGCTTCTGAGTTTGTGCAAAAGCATCTCAAGCTGAAACACCCTGAACTTGTGATCGACCTGACTGCCAAAGTGCGGGAAGAGCTGTATTTTCAGAACTATTTGAAGTAAGCAGCTTCTTTCAACATATTTTTTTTCTCCTTATTTCATAGATCACTTGACAAATACTTTATTTTCATTTTCAGTGATCCAGATGCACCTGGTGGCACACCTGTTATGCAGCAGTCATTACCGGTATGATTCATCAAGCCAAATATGGGAGTGTTAAATGTAAAATTTGAAAAAGCAAAAAGTAAAAGTCTGTAACAATTAGAAAAGGTCCTTATCTTTTTGTTCATGGGTGTGAGAGGCTGAATAGTGGTATGCTGTTTACAAATGTAAGGTTAGGTACCTGCAGCCTGTCTTCGTTGAAATATTGCCTTTCTCCATATTTTATTTTCTGTGATAGAAATAAGTGAGTGAAGGTAACTTTTAGTTTCATCTTTCGTTAGACTCCACCAAAAAGAAACAAGGTCTGGTAACTTCAAACTATTACCTCTCAAAACTATGCCCTCTTCTTGGAAAACTACTTTGTTATTCATCTCTGACCACTTAGAGCATGTCAGTTTAGGGTTTGGGCTTTTCTTTGCCATCGTTTCCCATTCGATGTTGGGAAAACAATTCACACATCAAATATGCACTGATGGAAGTGAAAGCATACACATGATTAGCTTTTCTTGTACACTCATAGACAAGTGTATGGTCCACAGAGCTATTTAGGTTGAGTTTCAATGCTCATACAGTAGCCGATAAAAAAATAATAAAGCTGCTTCTCTACAACATTCTCATGATCTGTGTCATGAAATTATTGATAGGTGCCCCCCTCTCCTACACTGGTAGGTAATGATGCATGGTAGCCAATGCAGTTATCATAGATATGTTCCCTCAATCTACAGTCAGTGTTTTTTGGTCAATACTCATTTTGCTACTGTTGTTTTTTTAAAGTAATGATGATGAATTCTCCGTATTATTCTTGCTTATGATTACTCATGTTTTTCCTCATTGCAGAAGGATAAGCCACAAAGGCGCAAGCTTGGTCTAGAAAATCGATTGAAGGATGAACGTGGCAACCGTAGAGAACGTGAAAATAGAGCAAATGGCAACGAAAGATTTGATAGGTCTGAAAATCCACAGTCAGGTGACTTCCAATCTAATGATGGTCCTGATGGAGGAAATTGTGATGAAACAATGTTTGATACTTTCGGAGGACAAGGCATCCGTGTACCTCCTCCTTTCCCCTCAGATATAGCTCCTCCACCAGTTTTGATGCCTGTTCCCGGAGCTGGGTAGGTTGAGAGTGGATATATTTCTCTACTTTTTGCAGGTTTTTTTAGGAGCTTGTTCTGATTGCTGGTTGTACTTGCAGTCCACTGGGGCCTTTTGTTCCTGCCCCACCTGAAGTGGCAATGCGCATGTTTAGAGATCAGGGTGGTCCTCCTCCATATGAAAGTGGAGGTAGAAATGCAAGGCCTGGGCCCCAGTTAGGTGGGCCAGCCCCTATTCTTCTATCACCAGCCTTCCGACAGGATCCCCGACGTATACGCAGGTAACTTTTGTTGCGGCCTCTTCCAACCTGATTTTGTATTTTGGGTTGTGTACAAGTGAGCTTTCCAATGTTGCTTCCTTTTCCCCTTGAGACTGCTCCCATACCTTTTCTTACATGCAAAGAAAAATTGTCTTTAAAGATCAACCTGAACATGTCTTTTCTATGTGAAAAATATTCAATCAATGAAACATGTTTGGAATGGGGTTCATATAAACTTAGCATAAGCTGGATTAAGACCCACGCCAATCAAAATGATGTGACACTTGTCATGGATTTCCTTACCAGCAAGTGCTGTGGTGTATACTCTATATTTTTTCAAAGCAACAAGCATAGTTTGTTGGGTTGAATCTTGAGCATAAATCATAAAGTATTATAAAGACTTGTGTTTTTTTAATCCCCCAACCTCTGCAGAGAATGAGAGTTGCACAGTTGCATTTTATTCTACAAGTTTAAACCAGTTGACATTGGGAGGTTACCATCTACAAAGATCTCATGCTTGAAGATTGAGAGAATTAATATAAAACCATTCATGTGGCCTCACCTAATATGGCTTTTTTTTCAGAGACAAGTCAGTTTTTTCAGCTAATATCTCTCAATCATGATGCGCTCCTCTGAATGTTTTGCAGCTATCAAGACCTAGATGTGCCAGAGGATGAAGTCACTGTTATAGATTACAGGAGTTTGTAGGGGTCACTGGTGGTTCATGGGAGGACTTTCAAATATGAATTTTTTGTTGAGCGAAGGTAATTTACATGCTGGGTAGATGTCTTTTATTTGAGGCAATCCAACTGTAGAAGCGTCTCCTTGTACTTGAAGCTGTAAAGGAGGGCACTTCTTTGCGAAAATGATAAATCCGCACACTGAATCGAATCAGTAATTAGAAGTGGTCCTGATATTTTTTCTTCATCCCTGCCCGCTTTATTGTCTTGAGAAGATGGTTTTCTGTATTTAGGGGTGGGAATATACAATTATTGACAAAATTGTATCTGTAGAATGGCCTTTGTGCAAAGCAGATTTTCATATAGCTGTTGATTTGTTCTGTTTCCTAGTTTGAGAATTTTTTTGTTGTTAATAAAACGAAGTTGGAACCCTAGTGGATCCGATGATAACTAACCAGATGAATGGTTGAGTGAGTATTTATCAGCTGAGTAGTGTGTTAAAAACTTGTAGATGATCCCTGCACAGTGCTCCTAATGGATCTTTTGTTTCAGTAAGAAGCTTCGCAATGTCGAGTACTTTCCTTGAAGTTATTGTCTTCTGCATTCTTGAGGATTACACTGATGAACTGGTATTGCTTGCACTGAATTCAGACAAAACACAGTCGATCCATTGATTACTTTTGGAGGGAGCTAAAAGCAGAAGAAGAAGCCTGATTTCCACCCATAGGCAATTGTATGCCGTACGCGCACAACTATCAGCAGGCACCATCCATTGATTACCTTTAGCAAAATCTTTTTTCAAAAACTATGCGTTACCTTTTCAAGTCGATCTAACATGAATTTCAAGCACCAAAGAGCTGAAATAATCCAAAGCGATTAAAGATCACAAACTCACAAGGGTTCCTAGAACATGCACAGCTGCAGCTTTGCAATATCACTTGGTGCGTGCTCCTCCAGTTACGACGCTTAGTAAGTAACTAGCTATTTATCCTGTGTGCGCTTTCCAGGGCTGTAATACAGGTAATTTTCTAAAAAATTCAAGGTATAAATTAAAAAGTTCATGGGAGTATCTAATCAAATAAATTAATAATTATTTATGTAAATAAAAAAATAAAAAATTGAAAAAATTAAGAAATAAATATAAGCCGAGATATTTAATCATGCAAAATGAAATATTTACTTGTTTCTATTTGCTAAATTTGCTTATTAAAATCAATAAAAAATAATATAAACAAACAAATACGGAACTAAAAACATTATGGAAGGCTAAATATATAAGAAATATTATTTAAGAATAAATATTATTTTATAAAATAAAGTTCACCTATAAAAAATTAAAAGAATTATTCAAAAAATTAAATAAAAAATCATGTTTAAAAAATTTATTCAAAAAAGATATGCAAAATACACGACCTAAGCCATGAGAGAAGGATAAACTGATACATAAGAAATTAAAGATAACCACAAAACTATATTTTCTTTTAAAAAAATAATGTTGAATGTTAAAATTATAAAAGAAATTGAGGAAGAAAGGAACCCGAATCACATGAATTTGTCAAACTCGTTATCTATGTCAATAGATCAGAAGTATCACAGATGAAAAAGCCTTGAAACCCATTCCACATCAAATAAAAGGTTGGAGGATGAAACGGGAGAAGAAAACGACACAAAAATTGTGATTAAAAGAATAAAAGAGAAAATTAAAATGAAAAATAAATTAGAGGGTATAAAAAAAAATCTAAATTAGAGGTTTAATTTTAAAACAATTAAACTTTAACAAAAGGAAAAATAAATCAAAAGAATAAGGGCTAAATTGAAAACAATAAAAAACATAAATTTTGATTGAAGGATGAAATTGAAAATCAATAAAACTTTAACAAAAGAGTCAAGGAAAAAAAATCAGAAATCAAAAGAATAAGGATTGAATTAAAAAAAATAATATACAACAAATTATAATTCAAGGACTAAATTTAAAATAACTAAAAATTTTATAATAGGAACGAGGATGACAATAAACAATAAAAAACAAAAGGATTGAAATTGACAAGTATAAAGAAAAGAGGATAAATGTGTTCTTTATTTGGAAGAGAGAGAAGAAAGAGGAAGAAAAAAGAAACGACTGCCAACAAGAAATCAACCATAATATGCTGACACGCGTTGCCTCATAGGAAGAGGACAATAGCGCGTCCAATGATACGGCGAAAGGGCAGGTTTGGTCACCAGATGAGTCTGCACGCACTACCCAGACACTGCGTTGCCTTGATTTTTGTCTTTTCAAAGAGTATAATATTATTTCTACTGTATTTCAAAATGCAAAAAAACAAAAAAAACCCTTGGTCAACAACTCAATTTTTTTTACTTCAGGGGTAAATAAGTATTTTAACGTTTTTGAAAAGACTAAAAAACCCTTGGGCAACATCTCAAGAAATTGTTAAATCTAGGGACAAAACCATATTTTTACGGTGCAAAAAATGGAAATACTAACATACCCCTAAACAACATTTTAATGATCAATGGACCAATTATAAGGACCAAAACACCCTTAATACCATCACATTTTTTTCAACTTAGGGGCAAAAGGGTAATTTCACTATAGCAACCCATAATAAATTGTGTCTATTGCTACAATGAAAAACCTAAACCGTGTCTACTGCTATAATGAAAAACCTACACGGTTTAGAGTTTTTGTTAAATAGTTATATGACTCGTGCTCCGCCAGATTCTAGCCATCATTGTGGTAATCGGAAAATAAGGGTAGAAATTTTTTTTGTTCAAAAAACCTAATTTTATATCATTTCAACCCAAAAACATCTCAATAACACGATGGAAACACTTACAAACCAATTCATCAACTCAAAATACCAAAAAAAGAGTCCAAAAACCCAAAATCAAATTGGGTTAGATTCTCCTTAATTTAAAAATCTATTTTTTTAGGCAACATTGAGGCTCTAAAAAAACACCTTCAAACCTCTCTCATCTCATGAAATCTGAGAACACAAAAAAAATCCTTTTTGTGTAACAAAAAATAATACAATTAAGCTTTTGTACAAAAACTAATTTATTTAAAGAAATTTAAAGGGATATAATTGTATAATTTATGTTATTTTTAAAGTTTGAGGACCTAAGTATATATTTTTAAAAAATCTCTGATGTGCCATTCATGTTTGATGCTTTTTTTCCCTTCCCTTTTCTTCCAATTCTACCACCGCCTAGAAAATCAATAGCAATTGATATTCAATCAAGCTAAAATTGCCCAAAAGATATTTGACCCGCACTTCATTATTGGTTAGATATTTTTTTCTCAAAAAATATTATACATAGTTTTTTTCAAAACAATTTTGTAGATAAAAAATTTCTAAGTGAAAATAAAAAAATTTATGCATACATCAATCAAACAAATCGAAAACCATGTATGTTAATAAATGGAAAGCAAAATCATAAACAACAACTAAAATAAAACTAGAAAAATCAAGAAATAGATGTAAATGAAAATATTTAATTTTGCAAGATGATAAATATATCTAGTGGTGTTTGCTAAATTTATTTTTTATTCAATCAAACAATAATAGAAATAGACACACACATTAAATTGGTTAAATAAAATAAAAGATAAAATAATATTATGTAAGGTTGTATATATTAGAAATATTATATAAAAATAATATTTTTTATGTTTAAAAATATAGTTCATCTTTAAAAAAGATAAAATTTTTTTTTATAAATTTATCAGAAAAACCCTTTGGAAAATTAAATGCATAATAATAAAATAACCGTAATTTAAAAGTTCTTTAAAAGAAAAAAAAGAGAGAAGAGATATTAATCAAAATATCAATATTTTTTTAGATAAAAAATATAAAAAGAACCATGAATTTTTAAAAAAAATCAGAAAAAAATGAAAGGGCCAAGCGCTAGTGGGCCTAGCAAGCCAATCTAGCTCGTTTGGCCCATATAGTTAAGGCCAACGTGCATGCCTGGCATGACAAGCCTGCACGACAGAGCCCTTATTTGTTTTTTTGCTTCCCTTGGGGCCTATAACATGTCACCCGACCTAATTTATCTTGAAAAAAATTAAATAACACAAAATCTGATTTTGCCCAGATTCTAGCCACTATGACCACTAAAAAATTAGCACTTATGTATTTTTGACCTAAAAACCAGTTTTTCAATATATTTTTGACCATATAAAACACTTTAAGAACCGTGATAAACCTATTTATGTCTAAAAAAAAAAGTCTTTCCAAAAACCAAAATCACCCCGATACCAAAAATCAACTCGAGCTCAAATATATTTTTTCACAAACTTTAAAAGTAAAACAAAATATAATATGAACTTTCCTCGTCAAATTAAATCATTTGACACAAATATCATGTTTGACTCATTTTTCATTTCAGTTCCTTTTCTTTCAATCCCATTCTTTCATAATAAATCAAAATTAATTGGTCTTTAATTAGAATTGGTCTTTAATTAGAACTATATCATTGAGAAAAAAAGTTTGAGGACCACATTGAAAAAATAAAAAAATTTGTACAGTCTATTAACAATAATGTGTGAGAGAATGAACAATAAAATCTTGCACAAGGAAAACCAATGCCTTTTAGTTTTATAGTTAACTAGATTATTAGTCTGCGCTATACTATGAGCTGAATTAATTTTTTTTAACATGAAAAAATATATTTAGACATTGTTAATATTCTTTCTAGTTGAAAAAAAACGTGTGGAAATTAATCCGATATGACACAATCACATTGACGGATCCAAAGATAACATAAATGATCAGTAAAAACATAGTTTAAGTTAAAATAAATATTTAAGATGAGATTTTTTTAATAAAAATTAAGACAACATATTAGATCGATTCGAGTCAACTTGTCAATCTGCATATCAAGTCATGAGATCCATATAAATCAAATCAAAACAAATTAAAAAAATAAATTTTTAATAAATCTAATATTGAAGAATAAATCTGAAAAAAATTAATTAAAAAAAGACCCAAAAAATAATCCAAGTCAACTCAGGTAAACTTGTTAAACTCGCGTCTCAAGTCATAAAACCAAAATAATCCAATAGAAAACAATTTGAAAAAGAATTTTAAAACTTAATTCTCAATCAACACAATGTTGAAATATAAAATTATAAAAAAATCAATATAAAAAAAGATAAAAAAAAAACTCGAGTCAACAATGATTAACTTGCTAAACTTGTGATCCAAGTTATGAAATAAAGATAACCTAATAGAAAGTATACTAAAACAAATCACAAAACCTAATTCCCAATCAACCTAATACTAACGGATAAAATTAATAAAAATCAATTAGAAAAAGAAAAAAAAACCTTCAATCAATAAAGTTAACTTATTAAACCCATAATCTAGATCATGAGTCTGAAATAACTTGATAAAAGATAAATTATAAAATTATAAAATACAATGCTTAATAAATCTATTGTTGAAAAATAAAATTAAAATTAAAAAAAAAAACATAGATTACAAAAAAAAAAAAAACAAAGGAAAGGAAAAAAAAAGTTATTCTAGTGAAAATGTTACGTGAGGAGATAAAAACCCCTCATTTTTTAGTTTTTTTTTAATCAATTAAATATTAAAAAATAAAATTAAAATAAAATTAATCAAGAAAAAATCTCAGTCAACTAGTTTAACTCATCAAACTCACCATCTATATCATAAAAGTGGAATAACTCAATAAAAAAACAAATCTTATATTAAATAATAAAATTAAAAAAAATATTAAAAAGAAAACCATCCTCTTTTAGTATTTTTGTTAATAAACCACCTTAGAGAAAGGAGACTCAACAAGCAACCACATTTTGCATAACCTTACAAATTGGAAAATGACCCCACATGCGATGCTTCTTTAGCCACGGAAGCAGATAGCATCCATCTTGAATGCTAATGAACTGGTGTAGAATTCCATACAAGTCTTGTATCTGCCTCAACCTTGACTTCCCAATGATCTTAAAGGCGTGCGGAAATGCGCAATCTTATGGCATGAAGATCAAGTGACACAAGGAAACTGGCGAAGACAATAATGTTTGATCGATTCTACCAAAACTTGAGAAGGATATGGAACAAATGAGGCACCTGGGTCAGATAAAAACCAAAAATGCAACTCTTTGATGCCTTGGCTTTTATAATTTGACACACTACATGTACACATGTTACAAAACAAACTTACAGGGAGCGTTGGGATGGGGGAAGGAAAATGAAGGGCAAGCTAGCCCGACTCGAAGGGAGCAATGATACACAGTTTGATGAACACACTTCCTCTGTCCTCCAAAACAGTATTTCTACCATGGATTTAGTTGACAGCAAATATAAGCTTTCACTTCCGATGCTTCTTTGATGGAGGCTCCGCTTGGGGCTCAGCCTGCTCAACGTGAAAACTTTCTGTAAGTATAATGAAACTTGGAAATCTGAAGGGTTTTTTTTTCTTCCTTTTATTTTTTCAATTGTTCCCGCGGGGGGGAGCCATTATTTTACAAGTAACGTTGATATCTGCTTTCTCAAAAGAAAAAAAATGTTGATATCTAAGATTTGTTTGGCTGCACTATTCCAATTCAAAAGTAATGCCAAAAAAAAAAAGTGCGAGATGCTCAACGATACATATCATCCTGGTCATAGGGAAAATTTTAGCGGTAGGCATGTACTCAAATTTTATGCGGATGAACAATTATCAAGATCAACAGAACCATGGAACAAGCTAAAAACTAGACAAAACCAAACCTTTCAACCTGTGCAAACAGCCTCACCAAGTAGATTTTACAAGGTACTGGAAAGATAATGTATGATGCGTACAGATTGTGTACACTTCTTTTCTTCTAAAAAAGGTAGGACAAGGTTTTTCTTTACTGGATCACCTATGTTCTCTCATACTATAAAAAGTTGAGTTTGCCCCATCAAGCAAGTTTGCATATTGAATGTTCATATAAATGACTGGCATTTAGATGTAATCAAGAAGCATTTACTTTACCCTCTAAACCGAATGGTTTTCAAGCTTTGGTTAAAGATAAGTTTTTTTCCTCCTTTGATAAAGAAAACCATTGATAATGAAAAGAGTAGATCTACAATAACAAAATGAGGATATGACAGCCTCCAAACAAAGGGTGCAGCAGACTAGCAAACCCAAAAATTAAAAAACTAAAGCAGCCCAGTCTTGTCGAAAAGCACCCCCTAAAGGCACTAGAAGCATGAGGCCCTGATGATATCCTCATAGATAACGTGAATTGATAATATGTTCAAAATGATTTCTGTAAGATATTCAATATAAGCACTTGGTGCAATGAAGTCATGGCTCCTTACCATATAAACTTTTTTAAAAAGTAGCGATAATAACGATGCTCTACATTGAATAAATGCACACCTGTCAATACCATTATTATGCTGCGATACAAAAGGTATCTACCATATTTGGCCATTTTCAATGGGCGAGGAGAACGTGTAGAAATTTCAATTGCCTATAAATGACACGTATCGAGAAACAAGGAGATGAAGCAACGATGTTAAACAGATGGTTTGTGTGAAAATGGATTGAAAGAGAAGAAAATAGATTCTTGCTTCTCTGACGGATCTGGAGCTTGAAGAGTCTAAATCACAGGCTTTCACTTTTAGGGAAAAAAGGGCTTCTCGTAACTTGAGAGATCTCCTCTAATGATCAGGTGATCACCACAGGTTAGCTTATTCTCAATCTTTCAGATTTAATTTGAGTTAGGTAGAGAACTTTCAATCTTGGGGCAAATGCTTGCCACAAACTAGTTCCATACAATCAATTTTTTTTCAACTATAGTTTAATACAATTTTCAGTGTCAAGTTAAAAGTCATATCATTAATGTTAGGTTTAGAGAGCCCTAGTATTGATCAAGAAATTGGGGCTGACAGCATTAGTTTCCCTGTTACAATTTGGATGACCCGCAGGGCGTCTATCAATACAGATTCACTTAAGGCTCTGCCTTCATTCCACATCCTTGAAAGTACATCTTGGAAAAATATGAAAGGAATAATTTGGTTCTCTCCTCTGTTCATTAGGGAATATCAAGAACTATTACACCTGGGTATTTACATTAAACTTGGAATCTAATGTTTGATTGGTACTTCCAGAAAAGAGAGAGAGAGCCTAATCTGTGTTTTATCTTAAGTTTGTCATTCTCATTAGCCAAACAAAAAGGAATTATTCTTTCTTCATTATGCACCATTTCAGGAATTTGAACCCTATATTGGACATGCAATTATTTGTAAATTTTCAAATGTGGGAAGTATCTAGATGTGGAAAATATGTATCTATATAAGCTTTTTGCGGACAAATAATTAGATATTACTACCATATAACTTTAATATTTTGCATAATCATGCTCACAAGAATTATAATGTCATTTTGGATGAGAATGGAGAATCCTATGTGTAAGAGAAAAGTGCCAGCTAGTTCTCAATAATAAACACTGATCTAACAGGACTATCTCTCAATCTTCTTTCTATAATGAATGGTTAGGAGATTACGACTCTTAGGTCTTTCTACTTTGTAACAAAGGAGAGAGTATTGATGCACAATCAAAATACCCAGGACAATAGTCGTAGACCCTTTTTAATGCAAATATTTGCTTTTCTGATAAAATGCAAGCAAGCAATTTTTCTATGGGTGCACAAAGGTAGCAGTAACTGCAAAAGACACACACAGAAGGTATTATCAAGTAACATACTTGGCAAGCATAAGCCTTTTGGGCCTAGATGGACACTCTAAATTTTTTGAAAATGCTGCACAGCATGGAAGAGGCAATATCAATAGTATAAGAAGAAGAGAGTTTTGGGAGCTTAGAAGCAAAAGAAAGAAGAGGAATGGAAGCCCCAATGTAATGAAAGTGAAAAAAAGCAACAAGAAGTAAGACAAGATTGCTTACAGCATTTGAAAGCTGCTCGCGAATGTAGGCCATTGATCTCAACATGGCACCTAATGTATCTCTGGAAACCTGAAATTTAACCTCTGACTCTCCTGTAGTTGTTTCAGTGTCTTGAAGCTGAAACCATAGAAGAAAAGAATAAAGTTTCCAAATGAATAATAAACTACAACAAATAAAGATCAGCACACACCTCAATAAGACCAGAAAACCATCTGTAAGAATGAGATAACTGCTGTGATTATTTATTAAACATAAGTTCAAATACAATAAAGCGGGTAGAACAGGAGCAGAGAAGAAAATCACATTTCTCTGCTTTTCCTTTTGGGCTTGTTTCCATTAACTAGCCTAGGTCCTGTCTCATCTGGTTCTGTTCTGATATGATAAAATCAAATCCTAGTCTGCCACAAGCACATGGACAGATTTCTCCAAATCTATCCTACATCACCGCTATTCAAAGTAACTGCCTTCATTTGGCTTGAAATAGAGAAAAAAGAATAAGCATGTTCATACTATTTGAATTAGAAGCATTTTCCCATTAGGAATCTCTAATGCAGAGAAGAATTGTGCGATTTTTATGATAAAAGGCAGAGATCGAGTAAAAATCACTTGGTCAATTGGGGATCTGTTGTAACTTCTAAGCCTGATGCTCAAGAGGAGTTCAGCATACACCCTGAGGTTTGAGATTCAGGGTGTGCCCATTGAAGTCCGGACCGGTACCTCTGTTATCACCAAAAAAAAGAGAAGAAAGAGGTGCATTGCTGAATGGGTCCATAAGAATAACACCCCAGTGGGTAAATTAATAAGGCTCTTTCCTCTAGGAACAGGTTCTATATATTGCATAAGGTCATTTACAGCAAGTCAAGTGTTCAAATGAATACTCAGATCCCAAGATCGGTTCAGCAATTACATGCTGGCAATAGAAAGACAACTTGTAAGACCTCTCACAATAATTTTCCGTTGAGGCAAACCTTGTAGTAAATAATATTTTTTTCCGAATGTATTAGAATGTCTGTATGGCATAATGCTTCACTGGCTTTTAGAAGAATTTCCTTAGAGGATATTCTGACAGGATTGGAGAGCTCTTTTGTCTTCATTACTATTTTTGCATCTTTGTGGAGGATTCCTGATTCCATGTTTGGATTCACTGTCTTTCCTTTCTAATAATAACATGATGAACAATAATTAAATTCCTAAACTTGGTTCTCTCATTTTATGATATCTTGAAACACAACATTTCAAAACTTCCCATGCCAGAATCCAGATGGGATTCATCATCACATGAATTTTGGAGAAATAAGTGCATTGATAGACATGGAAAAAAGTTAAAAAGTAATCCCCAACATTGACAGAAATTGGGAAAACAAAGACTGTGAGGGTGAGGTAGAAACATAGGTACACACCCCACACAACTTATTAGTTAGTATAAAAATGAAAGTTAGATGAACTTAATGTGAGAAATATTAGAAAGAGAATCATGCCATGAAAAAAACAGATTACAAAGATGAAATTCCTTTGGCTAAAAAAGTGTCTGACCATAATTATGTGCTGGAAGGCTGCCTTCCCATGTCGTGGAAGCAACCATTCAACCAGAAGTTTAATCCTTTACCATTTTTTTCAGTTTAGATTCTCAATATGACAGAAATAAATTCCTTCAGCCAAATGCTACAAATAGAGATATACATCATAATTCCAGATTCACGTTTTCCATTATGTTTTTCCAATGCTATCCAACTCCACACTTATCAACATATGTATTCCTACTTCACTCTTTTACTCATCTTCCATATTTTACCACTCAGTGCAAGCTTTATCACCAACTTAGGTAATCCTAAACCACACTATGTGGGTAAGAAATTCAAGACTAACCACCAAAAAAACAAACATAAAAATAAAAAAAAACAAAAATCAGAGGAAAAGACACGCATCCATGCCTGTCAATGCTGCAGTAAGAGCATGGCTCCTCAACTACATATCAGCCTATGGTCCAAATGGACTTCCTTAATCCATAATAAGCTAGGCATATGCATAATGCATAAAACAAAGCTCAAACAACAAATGCCGAGTCATTTGCACATTAACCAATTTTTTAATTTGTTAAATTCATTAATGCCTAAAACATGAAGACCACTTTTACTGTCAGGATTAGTATCTCTAAACCATAGAACAGATGAGGAGAACACAATCAAGAAGCAGAATGAATATTGAATTACGGAGGGCCAAGTTAGAGACATAGCCATTGGCACTTTTCTTAAGCATGTTTTGGGAAAGAGGGGTTAGCGTGTATTCTGCAGCAAAAAAAATGTCCTTCATTGATAGTTGCTTATTCATTAATAATAATTTGTCTTCAAAGCAAGAGGAGGAAGTACATCCAATTCAGAGTTCAGACTATGCCCTTGGCTGAGATTGGCTTGAGGTCCTGAGACCTGTCCAAACCTAATTCAAATATAATATAAAGCCACACATAAACCATATATGCAAGATACAGGGACAACATGCTAACCAATCTACAAAACAACATCTGGAACCAGTAGCTTGTTTTGCTTTTCTTTTGTCTAATGAAAGTGGCAGCACAAAATACAATAGGATTATAGATTTCACTAGTGGCTGGACCTCAGTATCATATTTATTTTTCTGATACGAAGGTCTAGTTTTGAGTTACATACCTTCAGATTGATAACTGCTACTCTGTTAGCTGGTGTTGAGAGCTGTTCACTGATATATGCCATAGATCTCAACATCGGCTCCAATGTAACTCTTGAGAGTTGAAACTTAACCTCCAATTCTGTTGATGGAGTCTTGCCATAATCTTGCAACTGCAGTAGTTCCACACAAACTATATGTAAGGCGCCCCAAATCAGTTGTCAAAATACACAGCTAGAGAACAACAAGAGTATTATCTACAGTTCGCTAAAGATTAAAACATGAGCATTTGACACACTTAAATCAACAAGATAGCATAAATACATTTTAAATACTTAAAAATGTTCGGTGTATTTACACAGTGACCTGGGGGAAGTCAACAGTCAAAAAACTTCTTCCCAACTTTAGTGGCTAGATGACAATTTCCTGCCTATTATTGAAGTTTTAATTCATTATATGCATACCTTCAGGTTGATGACAGCAACTCTATTCCCTGTTGTTGAACTCCTGTTCTCCATCACCCAAGTCATTGATTTGAGACAAGGAAGAACTGCCTACGGAAGAGGTATAAATTGCCAAGTCAGTGGGTTTTGCTATAATTTAAACTCCAAAGGACATAACAATTAATACTTGATGCAAGGGTTCCTTTTAAGTACCATGTTACCAGGAGGACCATCATCACGCTGAAGGGACACAGGGGCCATGCGGGGAAGATTCAAATCAGCAACAGATTGAACTAGAGTGCTAGTATCATTCAGATTAAATCGTCGGGTAACTTCATCTTGCGGTGGCCATAACAATGGAGTTGTATCTGATGCTGAAGTTGAGGTCTTCCTATCATCGTTACCAGCCCCAGGAGGTGAAACTTTGGCCACATTTTTCTTCACAAGAGCAACCCTCTTTCCACCTTCTCTAAGAGCAACCATTGCAACATTATAAGTCTCTGCAGCTATTGCCCCTTCCTCTGCATATTTTATTGCTTCTCGACATAGATTGTTGTATCGCAAAGTGAGAGACTCTTGGCTAGGCAAATCACCCCCGTGGTCATCCATTCCTGTACTGATTTTGGCATTTCTCGTCCATCGTTTTAAGATGTAATGAGGTGGCAATGTCAGAACATTTGTCACTGTGAAGACTGTCAAAACATGTCTACAAAGAATGCCTGAATACTCAAACATTTGGCAGCTGCAGTTTGCTCTCATTTCCGGATAGTTTAACGAAACAATATAGGCCCTTTGGTCATCCTCAAATTTTGCAACCCTGAATGTGCTGATAGCAGCATCACCCTCAATCCTGTTAGCAGTATATACAAAAGTTTCAACCAACTCTTCTTGAAATTTTGCAAATATTTTTCTCGTATAAAGATTTGCTGCTTGTTTCTCCATAGGAGATGGCGTCCTCAAAACTGGTGTGGTGCAAATTGTATCAAAATCTGCTTCTAGCTCCCTTTCAAACCAATTATCCAATGCTCTTTCATACTGTCTAAAGAACATCGGCAATGTGGTCTGTTGGTTCACATAACTATCAAAAAAAGAACCATCGAATCCTTGTTTCGGAGACATTACAGCAAAAAAGGAATCCCGAAAGTACACTGGAACCCATTGAGCACGAGCATCATACAACGATTGAAGCCAGTCATGTCCTCTCAGATCATATTTGTCAAGAATATCCCTCCATGATGATTCAAACTCCTCAATAGTTTCAGTCAAGTTGATACAATTATACAGTTCCAATTGAAAATTGGGATGCGCATTGCATACATGAGCCAATTTTTCTTGGCCTTCTCTTAAAACATGCCATTTACAATTACAGTGTCGGGCATCAGGAAACACCTGAGAAACTGCTGTCTGTATGGCCCTGTCTCGGTTGGTGATTATAGAAGCAGGCTGTTGATCATACATTGCTGTTAGAAATGTCTTGAACAACCAAACAAAAGAAGCTTCAGAATCATCAAGAAGTATTGCACAGCCAAATAAAATTGTTTGACCATGATGGTTCAAACCTGTGAATGGGGCAAATGGCACCCTATATTGATTTACTCGAGAATTTGTGTCAAATGTAACTGCATCACCAAAATGAGTGTAAGCAGTTCTTGACCTTGCATCGGCCCAAAAAACATTAGCCATGCGATTTTCATCGTCGAGTTGTATTGCATAAAAGAAACCAGGATTCTCAGCCTGCATTTTCTTGAAATACTCCAGCAGATTCTGAGCATCCCTTCCTAGAGTCCTCTTTTGGTTATTGGGCCTAACAATATAATTCACTGTTGTAGAAGTCTTAATAACACGATTTGGTTCGGCAGGAGGAGTATTCCTAACTCCATGGTTTGTCTCTGCTACAGGTGTGTGGTTTCCATCCATTGAAAGATACATTACACCACTTGGAACAACTCCCACTCCTTGGCCAACGCCACTAGAAACAACTGCTGCTGCTTGGCCAACACCACTTGGAGCAACTCCCACTCCTTGCCCAGTTTCAGCAACACTCTTTGCAGCAGCAAAATGCCTGCGGGGCCGAAGGTATTTCACTTTCCTGAGATTAGTAGTCGAATGGTTATGCTCCTTTACAAAGTGCGTCACAAACCATTTTCCTGGACTCTTCAACTCTATTCTAAGCATAGCATGACAACTATAAGCAGACCTTCTCTTCAAACCCTCCCTACCACATACAAACTCTCTAGCAGCCATCGCCCCATCGGTTTTAGGACGGGTAAAATGAGCAACATTGGTGCTAAAACCTAGGCGTCTAGCATACTCATCATAAAAAGTCTTTGCAGCATTCTCTGAATCAAATTCCATGCCCACACACGGCTCATGCAGCTCAGCAGCCCCATCCTCGTCATGCTCCCTGTTATTTGCTTCTCCACTATCATTTGGTTCTGAATCTCCATCATAGGCCACCCCACGATGACCCATCCCCTCTTCACCATCGATCACATGAACATCCATACCAAAAACCCTTCGTTTTCAAAACTAAACCCTGGCAATCACTCGAAACCGCAGTTGCATTTTAATTCTCTATTGAAGCAAAAG
>Ga0325411_1002111_pt1 | contig 22332 bp, 19 predicted proteins | sample PopdelMetagenome_13_FD_206181 | JGI IMG/M metagenome (GOLD analysis project Ga0325411, IMG submission 206181) | Populus deltoides microbial communities from Bellville, Georgia, United States - Xylem-PdIQD-R4 | ecosystem: Host-associated > Plants > Phyllosphere > Stem > Wood/Secondary xylem... | reverse complement strand
TCTATCCTCCTTGCGATTTACGAGTCGTAAACTCTTGAAATACTAAGGGAAAAATGAGCTTTTAAAGCGCATGGAATCTCCTTGGATTTCTATCTTAATAAATTTAATTTGAGTCAAATTTAGAAAAACTGATGGGATTAGAAAACACCAACACCATAGCATTTATAAGGCAAACCAAACATCAAGCAGCTTACCTTAGGTAGGGCGTACTAGGGGTGCTAATACCTTCTCTTTACGCAACCAGTCTCTTGCCTTAGAATCTCTGAAAGACCAGTTAGGTTTCCTAGTGACCATAATACTAGGTGGCGACTCCTTTACAAACAAAACAAAGACCCCGAAACCAATCGAGGATCGCCGCGACGCCGCGCTCCGCTCGCGAGGGTGCGACATCCTAATTTAAATAGAAAAAAAGGTTATAAAAACAACAAAGAAATAAAAAAAGATTCCACAACAGTAGCTTTCGAGCCTAATTTAGGCATGGAAAGGAAGACAACCAACTTTCTTGTTGCTCTTATAAAATTAGAGCTTTATAATGATCTGACAAACTTTCATCTTGATTCAACAACTAGGTTAGAACTCTTTTAGTACTCTTTAAAACCTAGAAAATCTTAACAGTTAAGAAAGTAAAACATTAAAAATAAGTATGCCAAGAATAATGAAGAAATTGGCACGTAAGTCCTTTTTACTTGCAAATAACTCATCCTCAAGTTAACTATTATAAATTAAACTCTATCATATCAAAGGAATCAATACTTTAAATATAGCATTATAGCTATCCTTTTCACGATGTAGCATATCTTTGAATTGTGAATTTTAAAATTTAATTTATGGTATGAGCAAGATAAGTAAAAACTCATTTAATGTTACATATTTTTGTTCCTATAAAGTCATCTTGTAGTTTTTTCACATAATCTTTTACTTCAAACATGATCTCTTCATGAATTGTAACTCCTAGTACTACAATATTTGTATGTAAAGTAACTCCATAATAATCTTTTATAATATCTCCAAAAGATTTGTAAAAAATCATTGTGTCCTTCATATACTTGTGTGCAAGATCTTCATCAATGATAGAAGGATCACAATTTGCCATAGTATTCTCCAGCTTAATGTTAAAATATTGAGGTTGTTTTTCAACTCACTCCTTGGCCACCTCTATCTTCAACACTGTAGGTTAATTTTGAAGTTTTAAAACAAATTTTTTTTATATAATTCTTTTCTTTTACATTCTCAAATTCATCCATTTGTAAATTAGTGTTAGTAGCAGTCTTTGGTTTCCACTTGCAATACAGTAGATCAAATCTATCCCTCTATATTATTTTCATTTAAAAACCAATAATGAATAAGCATCTTACCTTCTGATAAAAAAGTATCTTAGACTTAATCTCCATCATGAAAAAGTTGTCCCTCTTAGTTGGAATTCAAGCAACTGCCTTAATGTCAAACACGCTTTAAGTTTTATTATTACTGCTCCAAGTATGGTATACAAAGTGAACTGTGTGGACAATGATATTGCAATTTTCTTGCTAGCTCCTGGATCCAGTAACACTTAATAATTGATATATTTCAAGAATTGTACTTGGATGTTGATACTCGATAGATGGATATTTGCTACTTATGCTTTTGCATAACTCCATATGTATTTATGGAGACATGAATTTTGTTTCAACTTTCCTTTGACTGTGATCTTATTGTCCTCTTCTTCTTCTTTTTTTAATAATAATCGAGAGGATATATTACTTTTCTAGGTTATGAAATTTTTTAGTGTATTTGGCTAGTTAGGAATAAGTTGGTCTTTAAGGATCAATTACAAGATTTGGATTCAACCTTTGAATTAATTCTTCATTGTCTTGCTCTATGGTTAAAGAATTTTAAAGCTAAATTTATGTGTACAAGTTTGGATCTTTTTAGAGGTCCAAAGGGAATTTTAGAATGGACCCACATGTAGAATTTCTTTTGTTTAGAACATCCTCATCTGTTTTGCTTCGTTCTTTTTTATTTTCATGTAACCAAGACAATTTTTTCTTGTTTTCCAGTTTTCCATCTCCTTAATGGCCTTGGAATCCTGTAATATTTCTTCAATTACTATAAAAAAATAAAAAGAAAAAAAACATATAGTTTGTGTTAGAAAATAATATAAATCATATCCTGAGATCTCACCTAAAATCTCAAATTTTTAGGATGAAATGATTCTTTGGCATGATATCAGAGTATTTATGATCAAATGGTTACGAGTTTGAATCTCGCTACCCTAATTCTCTTTTAATTAAAATCTAATTAATAGCAAAGCATTGGCTACCCTCATATTATGTTCTAATTAAAATCTAATTAATAACACAAGGTAGTGTGGACTAGTGTAGGTTTCAAGCTTAAAAGACTTTTACTTGACGGGGTATGTTAGAGAATAATATAAATTATTTATTGAGGTCTCACCCAAAAGCTTAAGCTTTTAGGTTGAGATGATTATTTGACATGGTATCAAAACCTTGATGACTAAATGATCACGAGTTTGAATCTCACCACCCTCATTCTCTCTTCTAATTTAAATCTAATTAATAGCATAAGGTATTGTGAAACCCTCACCACCTTCATTATCTCTTCTAATTAAAATTTAATTAATAACACATTCTTTCTTTTAATTGAAATCTAATTAATAACGCAAGGTAATGTGGAGCTATGCAAGTTTCAAGGCTAAAAAGCTTTCACTTGAGGGGGTGTGTTAGAGAATAATATAAATAATATCATGAGACTTCACCCTAAAGCTTAATCTTTTAAGTTGAGATGATTATTTGATATGATATCAGAGTCTTGATGACCAAACTATCATCATACCTCTGTGATATTTTTGTTTTTGTTTTTTTTTATTGTCCTAAAACACCTACCACACCTATTGTTCTTACAACTGTTTGCATGTCTAAATACAAGCATGATAGCTTTTATTTTTATTGGCATCAATATACTTGTATTCTTTTGTAGTTGTTTTCCTCAATGAATGTCATGTATTATTTCATTTTCATGTTTTACATGGCATGGACTTTTAACTTCCTTATATGTATTCCTAAAAATTACCAGAGATGATTTACTCACAACAATTTACATTTTATTCTAAAATTTCATCGCTAGGTACGAGGAAAGTGATTTAATAAGGTTTGACATTCAAATCAACGATGATCTTGTTGAACCATTTCATCATAATTCTAACCTTTGCTATATAGTTGCTAACATGAAAAGAAGCAAAAACATTATCTCTAAAGTTCTTTATGCAGATGCCTTCACACCTCCCCTCCAAAAATTAAGAAGGCAACATCTTTTTTTTTCTCAGTTTTGTTTACAAGACCACATCACAAGCAAGCTTCGCAAGGAGAGGTGGGTTATAAGAAGATAAGTGTAGAGAAAGCTTATTGGCTGGAAAGACCAATTTCAATGGAAGAAATCAAAGAATCAGTTTGGGATTGTGATGGGTCTAGATCTCCTAGACCAGACGATTTCAATTTTAAATTTTATAGAAAGGTTTGGAATTTGATTTGTTATGATTTATATGATATGATGAATGAATTCTTCCAATTAGGCAAGCTATCGAAACGTGCAACCATGCATATGTTACTTTGATCCCTATAAAAAAAACACCAAATTATGGAAAGAATTCTCTCCAATAAACTGAAATGAGTTATCCAAGATGTGATCGGTGAAAATTAGACAACATTCATTACAAGTCGATAGATTGTTGATGGTTTTATGGTGGCCAATGAAGTAATTCACAACTTGAAGAAAAGCGGCAGCACACGTATGATTTTCAAGGTAGACTTCCATAAAGCCTTTGATATTATTATGTGGGAGTTCATAGATGAAACAATGGGTTATATAGGCTTTGGCAAAAAATAGAGATCGTTGATTCATGAATGCTTATCAACATCAGAGATGTCTGTCCTTATTAATGGTTCTTCCTCTCAAGAGTATTAGGTTGGTTATGGCATCAGCCAAGGTGATCCTTTGTCGCTACTTTTTTCATCATTGCAATTGAGGGGCTTTCACTCCTATTTCTCTAGGCTCCAGCCAAAGATTTATTTAAAGGCATTTAGATGAATAATGGTGATCTGATTTCTCACCTTCAGTATGCGGACGACACCTTAGTCTTTTCTTCAAATGATCTAAACTTTCTGAAAATAATCAAGAGGACCCTCTGGTGGTTTGAATTATGTTCTACACTCAAAATAAACCTTTATAAGAGTTCAATGATCTAAACTTTAATTTCTTGTAATCTTAACCCGAATCAGCCTCAAACCTTGATATTTTTTCAATTAAGCTCCTGATTTCATTTCAAGTTCAATTAAGTCCTTAAACTTCTAATTTCTGTTGTCTTGGCCCAAATTTTAAATTTTTTTCTATTTCATATATTTTTTTTGTTTTTTTAATAAAATAGGAGTAAAATTTGGGTTATGACAGTTGCCCCCTCTTTATAATATTTACGATGCAAAGACATTGGAAAATTTTGTTTTCTTTTGGCTTTACGTAGTAAATTTATAAAGAAAAATGGACAAAAACTTTGATAAGAGTAGATTGACAGACGACTTTCATAGAGAGATGTTCATGTCGAGAAATTAAGTCATTTGAAAGGCGACCAACCTTGTAAACAAAAAAAAGATTTTTTTTTAATGGTCTCATTGTTCTAGGCGACCTGCCCGATGATAAAATGAGAGGAAACTCGCAAGTGGTCAAATTGTTTCAAGAGACCTTGCTGATGTTAAAAAATACGAGGATTTTTCAAAAGTGATCTCATTGTAATGGGTTACTGCCCAGTGGAAAAATACAAGGATTTTTCAGGATGGTCACATTGTAATGGGTTACCTGTCCAGTGAAAAAATATGAGGATATTTCATGATGGTCACATTGTAATGGGTTACCTGCCCAATGAAAAAATACTAGCATGTTTCATATTGGTCACATTGTAATGGGTTACCTGCCCAATGGAAAAATACGAGCATTTTCATATTGGTCACATTGTAATGGGTTACCTGCCCAGTGAAAAATCTAAAAAAGTTTCAAGGGATGACATGATAGGGCTCAAAGGTACACTATTCAAGAGATGGAAGCTCGAAGGAAATGAGGGCTCACAGGCGCGCTCAAAAGGAAATGAGGGCTCAAGGGCGCACTCGAAAGGAGGTAGGGTTAGGAAACGCACTATCTTGAATGGTCGAGGGCTTGCAAGCGCATTACCTTAGTGGCACATCATTGGGGGAAAATGTTACCACGTTCTCTGCCATTTCTGTTGAATCGGGATAGAGGAGATGAACAACAAAATGTTAATGGCCATTTGCATTTTGATCCTTGAAGTTTTGAAAGTTTTGTAATCAAGCCCCTTGGTAAACTATAATTAGAACCCTATATTTTAGCGACATTTACAAAATGATCCTTGAACTTTAATTTCTTGTAATTTTAACCCGAATCAGCCCCAAACCTTGATATTTCTTCAATTAAGCTCCTGATTTCATTTCAAGTTCAGTTAAGTCCTTAAACTTTTAATTTATGTTGTCTTGGCCCAAATTTCAATTTATTCCTTATTTTTTCCATTTCATTTTTTTTTTTTTTTTTAATAAAATAGAAGTCAAAATTGGGTTATGACACTTGGGAAGTCTAAAATACAAAGAAATCCCTGCTAAAATTTTAATAGAAATAATGTTAATTTGATGTTATACCCAAAGATAGAAACCGATCAAGTCTTAAGAGTAATATCCTATTATAAAACAGTCTACCGTTTTGTTGGAAAAAAAATACTATATGTAGATTTATTATAAAATAATTGTACCGAAAAGTTAGGGATGTTACAACTTTTCTTCAATCAATCAAGGGGAATGCAGATGGATTTTAGTGTCACCTTCCATCCAATAATGTTACCTGACTTTGCAGATGTGTTCCTAGTCAGGGTTGTCCTTGCCCAACGTGAAGAATATCTAGCCAAGGAGCCCGAGCTAGATATTTAAGTCTCCTTCCACCCTCTCCCCTCATTAATGTACAAACCCTCGATTTGAAAGGGTTTATTAATGTTATATTTTTATTTTACAAGATTTTGATTTTGATTCAATTCTTTGTTTATTTGTGTGTAGGGCTCTTATGCCTATAGTAAAAATTCCATAAGGGGTTCAAGACCCTTAGAAAAGCTTTGAAATTTTGTGTAGGTCCAACACCTAAATTAAAAATTCCATACAGGGTCAAAAAACTTTTAAGAAAATGTTAAAAAATTGTATGGGTCCAAAGCCCGTATATAGGAAAACATTTATCAAATTCGAACTTGAGATTATCTAACTAATGATGTCAATATCCCTCATTGTCTAGAAGATGAGAGTCATAACCATTTATAAGCTCAAAGAGCACCTCGCTCCCCAAAAGGCACCTTTTTAAAAGACAACCCATAAAGTGATTCTAGTAGGATAATACCTCTTGGGAGCCTATTATATCCGGGTATGGATATACATCATCACTAATCTTTATTGGGATTTAGAAGGAATACGCCCCTTACTTGGAACCAAGAGGGAATGCTAGTTTCAGGTATATGTTTGTCAATCTGAATAAATCTATAGTGGATTGTTGAAACACTATTAGGCAAGAAGCGGGGATCGATGTTGTTATCCTTAGGAAAACCATCATTGTGGAAGTAGTTTACCCCATCATTGGAAGGTTGAGAGGTTGTTGCCTTGGAGAGATTTCACGTCAATCTCATTCTTAGAGAGTTTTGCAATCGTACTAGGGAGGCTTCAGATTCATCTGTTTCAATGAAAATTATGCAATTACACTAGAAAAATTGAGTTAATCTCTTATAAGGAAAATTGTGAAATCGCACTAGGGAGACTAAGTCCATCCTATGCTTAGAAGGTTGGAAGGCCATTGCCTAGAGAGATGTCATGTCAATCCTATCTTTAAAGAATTGTAAAATCATACTAGAGAGGCTTCAAATTCATCTTTTTAAAGGTAAATTGTACAATCACACTAGAGAGACTGAACCATCTCATCATTGGAAGGTTGGGAGGCCATTACTCTAGAGAGATGTCGTATCAATCTCATTCTTGAAGATATGTAGAATCACATTAGGAAGGCTTCAGATCTATCCTTTCCAAGATAAATTATGCAATTATACTAGGGAGACTAAGTTGATCCTTTCTAAAGTAAATTATGCAATCGCACTAGGGAGAATGAGTTCATCTCATCCCTAAAAGGTTGGGAGGTCGTTGCCCTAAATATCACTTTAAAAAAAAGACATTGTTATTGTGAATAACGTAATTCATATATAAGAAATTTACATTTCTAGTCATTAACCATGTTATATTTTTATTGCCCTTTGAGAGATAATCATCTTGCTGACATTTCTTTTGAGACCATATTTTCAGCTTCTAAAAAGGAGAGAATAGAGTTTATTCAATAGATGTCTTTTGGATTGTTGACAAGCGACCTCACATGTTATACGGTTTGAACCAACATTCCACTAGTACTTGTTTAAAGCATTCCAAAAACTCGAGGCTCCAACTGCATTCGTGAAATTGTCAAATGCCTGACCCAAATTTGGTAGTCTTATCAAGCCTATATACAAATAGAAAAATCATATTGACTTAGGGCAATCAAATTTGATGCCTAGCCTTTCTTTCTCATTGAAGAGTTGTTGAAGTCTTAATAGAATAGATGTGCCATCAACTGTAGAAAGGCCCATGACACATCTCTTTTTAGGAGTGTTTTGATTATCAGCCTTGGATGGTGATTGGGGACGTCGATAAACCAAGCTTGAAAGAACTATCGATGGCTTTTTAATTAGCTCCTCACAGATGGCGTCATTGATGACGAGCAAGAAAATCCAAATAGCTTGAGAACAAGGCTTATGTATTGGATAATCAGTTAATCTCTTAGTTCTAGCAACTCGATCTCTTCTCCCCTGTCGAAGTGGCTGGTAGTTGGTGTTTGATACTTGTATAAAATCCTTTTTTGTGAGCTTGAAGACTCTTCAATACTTAAATCAGTATATTGTTTAGAGAAGATGTCATCATATCCTTAAGAGGTATTCTCAAAATAAAAATGTCATCTAGAAAGGAAATCCTTCCTCTCTCTCTATATCGTATTCTGACCTACTCTTGGTTCAATAAAAAAAATATCTCTAACTTGATCAAAGAAAAACATCTCTAATTTATCTAGAAAAAAATATATTTTCATGCTTGAACTCCTTGGCTAAGTCCGGTAGATTGCGAGATTCATTCATGATTGGAACACTCACGCAGCGTTTGAAAAAACCACCGGAGTGGTTTGAAAGTCAAAAGGACTTCACCGACACATTTATGGAAGGAAAGAAAAGTTAAACACAATTAATTTGTATCAGTACCACAAAAAAGAAAAAAAAAAAAAAAAACGTTTTTATTTGGGGCGTTTTTTTGTATTTCCCCTGAAAGTTTCGAGGAACCTTACATTTTCTATTACAACCAAAGTTTTTAAACCCGGCCAGCTGGCCGGCCCGGTTCAAGGTCCGGGTTCCGAGTTTTGATCAGGTCATCGAGTTTTGACCGGGTCGGTTGGATCAATTTCTATTTTAAAAAAAATCCAAAACGGCGTCGTTTTAGTAACAAAAAAAACAAAAGTCAACGGGTTGCAACCGGGTTTTTGACCGGGTTTTGTCGGGTCACCAGGTCAACCCGCCGGGTCAGCCGGGTCACACCGGGTCATGGCTTATGCTATTTTTTCATCAACCCGGTCCGATTCCAGCCCCGGATCGGTCGGGTCCCGGGTCGACTCGCCGGGCTGGCCGGGTTTCAAAACACTGATTACAACCACACATTTCATGCATGCAGCCTTTGATAGCATATACACACGTTTTAAAACCAGAAAACAATAACACGTACATACGACACTAATTAATTATTATATATCAACTTTTATATCAAAGCCTTTAATAGCATCTCTCCCACACGTTTCATGCATTGAAAACATTATAAAAGCTAGGCCAATCAGTAGATTAGGCGGTGGTATAGGTGGTATCTCTCCCACACGTTTAATGCATTGAAAACATTATAAAAGAAGTTGGAGCTAAGAACAAATCAGTAGATAGCAGAACCAAAGCAACAGCCAGTAAACATGGTGGTGGAAAGCGTTCTTTGCATGAATCCAGGAGATGGTGAAACCAGCTACGCCAAGAATTCATTCCTTCAAGTCTCTCTCTCTCTCTCTCTCTCTCTCTCTCTCTCTCTCTAACACCTTAATTCATAAAAATGTGATGTCTTAGTGCATTTAGAGAGACAAATTACCGGCCTTTTTTTTCCTTTCTTTTTGGTAGTGTTAGAATTTTATTGTAAGTAGAGAAGACCTCGCGTAGCAACTTAAATTTTTAAGTTAGGTAAGATAAGCGAAGTTTAATGATATGAAGGAAGCAAATAGTCATCGCTGCATGCATTTCCTTCTACCTGGCATCACATCTCACCGAATATATTAGTAATTCTTGCATTTATTTTTTCCTGGAAGCTAGTATTGCAGATTAATTCTGATGTGGTTTGAAAATTCGTTTCGCAGAAAACAGTGCTATCAGAAGCTAGGCCAATCCTAGAAGATACCATCAAGGACATGTTCAGCACCGCCCTTCCCACTTGCTTCAAACTAGCAGACTTGGGCTGCTCTTCAGGACCCAATACTCTCTTGTTCGTTTCTGAAATCATGGACGTCATTTATGAGCTTTGCCAACAACTGAACTGTAAACTGCCCGAATTTCAGGTGTTTCTGAATGACCTTCCAGGGAATGATTTCAATGCTGTTTTCAAGTCGCTGCCATTTTTCTACGACAAGTTTGGAAAAGAAAAGGGAGACTTGTATGGACAGCACTGCTTCATATCAGGAGTACCTGGTTCTTTCTATCACAGGCTCTTCCCAAGCAAGAGTTTGCATTTCTTTCATTCCTCTTACAGCCTACACTGGCTTTCTAAGGTTATGTTACTGTCTTTTTTTCATAATTACTATCTCTAAGGTTAATAATGATTTATCCCAGTAACTGGAATGCCTAGTTAAGATAGCGAGATATCAAAGACAAACAAAAATTGGTAGAGAAGAAGAGAAACAAGATGTTTATAACCATTACTGAGTTAATACAGAACCTGAAACCTCGTTTATCACAGCTTAAAATAACTACAGAATCAAATACAAAATACATATAAATAATAGCAATTGCTTGAATCAATACTTTAGAATATTGTGCTGTTGCCTGTTGTGGTTTAAATTAGTCACGCGTGAACATATACATGGCAAAGCCTGACCATATATTTTCATGACATTAGGTGCCCGAAGGTATATCAAATAACAAGGGGAACATATACATGGCAAAGGCAAGTCCTCCTAATGTATTTAAAGCTTACCTGGAGCAATTCCAGAAGGATTTCTCCTTGTTTCTAAGCTTACGCTCAGAGGAAATAATACAAGGAGGACGTGTAGTTCTTACATTCCTCGGCAGGAGTATAGACGATCCAAGAAGCAAAGATTGCTGTCTTTTATGGGAGCTGCTAGCAAAGTCACTGCTAGACTTGGCAGCAAAGGTTAGTTTATTTTCATTTAAATTAAGCAAGTTGCTTGCCTTGTTGGTTATGGAGATTAATTAATTTAAGTTTCAGGGACTTGTTGTAGAGGCCGATATTGATACCTTCAATCTGCCATATTATAATCCTTACGAAGGAGAAGTGAGGGAAATTATCGAAATGGAAGGGTCATTCGATATTAATAAGCTAGAAACTTTTGCCATTAACTGGTGCTAATGATGATATCAACAACAAAAATTTTGTGTTTGACAAGGACCAATGTGGACGAAATGTGGCAAATATTGTAAGAGCAGTTGCAGAACCAATGTTGGTTAGTCATTTTGGAGATGATATAACGGATGAATTGTTCAAGAGGTACGCAGAGTATGTAGGTGAACATCTGTGCGTGGAGAAGACGAAACACATAAACATGGTCCTCACAATGACAAAGAAGGAGTAGACTCCAGTGTAGCAGATGATGAACGAATAAATTCTTCTGAAGCAGAAATAAACTAATTATCTATTGAAGTTGTTTTGGCTAATTATGAATGTATTTTATTGTAATTATAATATATTTTATGTCCTTACTTAATTTTTTAAAATCTAGAATTGTAATTCTTTATATAATTATACTTTAGTTTTAAATTTTTAAAATTTATTTATAATCAATTTATACTTGATTATTAGTCATCCAAGTTTAATTCTTACTAATAATTTTTAATGTGTGTGAGCTATTAGATTTCTAATATATTGATTCAAGTATACATCATAATTGTAATTAAAACACGATTAAATAAATTAAACAATTTAATTTGTTATCAATTTAGCAAATTGATTTATTTATATTTAAAGATCAAGTGTAACATATAGAAACATCTCATGATTTTTTTCAAATATTAGAAATATCATATATGGTTTGACTTAGCTTTTTAGCGATTGATATCTTAGTGTAACTAATATTTTTTTAATCTAGAATATTCTGATTTAGGTATTTGAGCATGGAGTATGTATGTTTTGCTAAATCATGTTAGTTCTCAACACCATAGTCATTGGCTCTTTAATAAGATCATTTTTCAAATCTCATTCTATTTTGCATAAGAATTTCATAATCAATATTATTTGAGAACATATGGAATATTTTCTTTATTTTTCCTAAGATGATGAATGATATCTTCTTCATATAGTTTATGTTATGCTCAATATATGCTTATTTGTTACCTTTATATAAGATAATTTTGTGAAATTAAATTTAATGATCACTTACACAACATCCACATAATTCTTTTCATAAACACGAGTGATCTCCTCAATTTATGTTTTGGAATAGGTAAATCATTCATCATCCATAGATGTCATACAAGTGATGCAGAGAGAAGCAACATTGAACAGTATAGCACATGAAATCACTAAAAAAAAAAGACTTAATAAGCAAATATGGTTGCAGATATAAACCTTGAATTCATAATTTTATTTTTTTCTGAAAAATAATGCATATGGTGGCTTTCTCCTTAAGAGATTTACAAGTTCTTTAAATAGGCTGGAAAACTATACCTTTACTAGGAAACAACTAAGAGACCAAAACATAAAGAAAATAAACATCAAATCCACATTAAACATATCAAATCCTAAACCAAATAGGAAAATTAATATAAAAACAACCACATCATGGACAACAACGTTTAAAAAAATCCTGAAATATCCAACGGTCCATTCAGTGATGTAGTGCTTGCTATCAGAAAAACCAGTACTAGAACCACTTGTAAAAATTTAAGTTTGATCCAACAGTCGGATCTCCCTTTATCGCAGTTTTATAGAGCCAATCAGTTTTGGCCATTCTAGACCTATTCGATTGGTTTATAAAAGCATCTGTTAGGTCATTCATATAGTCTTTCCAAGCTAGATCCACATCTATTAATGTCAGATCTTCACCTGAATGCTCAGAACCACCCGCTTTTACAAGCCTGACTACATCAACATGTCTTATGTTGGATGATCTTAGAAAAAAAAACCCCAAGTGTTAGGAATTTGCATGATATAGATGAATCTAAGAGTTTTTTTGGTTATTAACATAGTAAAAAAAAGTTATATAACACGGCCTAAAAAATATTTAGAAGAATAACACAATTTTACGAGTCATTATCGTTATCTACAACTTGCGTGTTATATTTAACATCTACAACTCTCGAGATGCAGATGATCAAAGTGACTTCAATCGATTTTAAACCCCCAAACCTAATGTCTTCCTTTTTCTCTCCTTATCACCCCTCTTTCCCCCACAGTAACCACTCCCAACCCCGTGACCCACCACCGCTTATAGTCATTTCCTTCTCTCCCCGCCGCAAAACACTCCCATTTTCACCACAAGACTACCCCCTCTCTCTCCACTGCAATGTAGATTTTTCTCTCTCCACTCGTGGGTCTCTCACTAAAGATTTGGTCATTACCTCCACCACTAATCATCACCACCCACATTCAACACTAAAAGGTTAGTACACACTTTCCGTGTATAAATTTGATATGATTTGTACTAGTTTATGTTAATTATTGATTTTAAAAATGTTACGTTTTAGAATTAAGGATCTTTAGAAAAAAAATAGTATTTTTTTAATTAGGTTTAAATTAAATTAATTATATATAAAATACATTGATTTGAGTTGTAATTTTTTATTTTTGAATAAAATCGATGATTTTAGGTTGTTAATTAGGGGTAGAGTTAGGGTTTATTAGGTTAAATTAGAGATTTAATTTAATTAGGTATAAAATATGTTATTTAGCTATGAAATACATCAATTGGGTTGATAATTTCATTAAGGATGTTAAGGTGGCTAAGCCACTAAACCAATTAATGACACCTTCTACTCTTGAGTTTGAGGTTGTTAATGGGCATAACTAATATCAATGTAATGATTGGGTTATGATTCATAAGCATTTAGGAGTATCAGGTGATGAATTGAATGTTGGACAAACATTCAGAGACAAATCTAAAATGCATTATTACAGTTAAGTGGTGACATATCAAGAACTCATTATACTACAAGGTCTATCATTCAATTAAAATTTATGTGCAGTTGTAATGCACTCAAGAACCAGCATATGGATGGTATTTGCGTGGGGGACATCACCAAACATCTAATTCATAGGAGATATTAAAATTAAAAGGGTCATACGCATATCAAAACTCATTTATTTTACAACACCATCGTCAGATTAACAATAATCTAATTGTGAAGATGATGTTGATAATTATGAAACCAAACATAAGTATGAGTGTTGCAAGTATTGAAGCTACTGTTTAGAGGGATTATGAGCATGATGTCTCATATTAAAGGCATAGATGGCTAAGAAAAAAATAAGAGTGGTTATTTGGTATGCATAAAAAGTCCTTCCAAATTTTACCTAGAATGTTATTAACCATAAAAAATTCAAATCTAGTAATGTTTGTCGATTGAGATCATAAAATGGTTGATGGTAATAAAAAAATATTTGGAAGGGCATTTTGAACATTTGGTGCTTCAAATGATATGTTTCAATATTATTATTCTCTAATTAACATTGACGGCACTCACATGTATAGTAAGTACAAGGCAAAGTTGTTAATTGTAGTTTCTTATAATGTGAATAATGAAGTTTATCTATTGTATTTTATTATTGTCAAAAATGAAATGAATAGTAATTTAGATTTGCTTCATTAATATATAATTGAAATTCACACCAAGTTGATAGACATTCAATGATTAAAATGTTATAGCATAAATATTTCCCGAGTTGGTTGGGCGCATCATCGATATTCTTTGCACACTAGGTTCAAACATGTTACCTTAACAAATATATTATATATGATGCGTATAAATCCTTCAATAATAGGAGTTTAATATTTTATATGATGATCTAATTAAGACACGATCAGAGGATGATTAGAAGTTGAACCTAAGATAAAATAAAAATACTGCACCTGTAGAAGTTACAAGAACCAGCCAACCCAGAATCAATAAAAAGGGAGGCATGAAAATAAAATGCTTCGTATAAGTCTCTTGCCAGTCTGAGAACCGCACTGATTAAAGCAATAACCTCTATCTTTTATAATACTGATGTCACTGAAATTTTACATGCTGTCTTCCCTGCCAAACACCGAGCATCACCGTCATCAATGAAAGGCACAAAATACCAGTAGATTCATGCACCATATGAACAAATTGACAAGTCTCATCTACATGCCGGAAAAATAATCGTATTAACGAACAAAACTAAGGTATAGAACCAGTACCAGCAAGCATCTACAATGGGCAACAAAAGAATTGGTGAGGTTGGCAATAAAAGTACAGGAGATTGTAAATACCATGTTCACAGCATTATCCAGCCAACAGAATTCATTACATTTTTTATCAGAAGACCTGTGGAAAGAAGGGAAAAAAGGCCAAACAGCGGCAGATATGTGGCCCCTAATAAAATAGGCCATCATCTTGTATTGGTGTTCCATTAAGTAACAAATACTTCCTTGATTTCTCCTAAATAAAACGCAGGAGTGAGCAAACAAAAATGATTCTACCACCCCAAAATGAAGGCATGTATTTCTGACCAACTGGAGACTGTATATAGTATGCCAGATAGCCCTTTCCAATTAAGAGATTCTCCATCAGATTCCTTCTGTTTTCTTACCAAGCCAGGGAACAGTGGTACAAAAGAAACACCATATTGACTTCCCACGCTCCTTAAGCTTGCACTAGATCCAACTACAATACCAATATCTGCCTGAAGTAGACAAAGCAAGTCACCAACTGAATCTCCAATGTAAACAGTCAAGTTCTTTCTGTCACTGCTGTAATTCTTTAAAATGTCATTGAAAGCTTGAGCTTTGTCCATGGGAGATTCCACCTTTTTAACAATCTCTCCCGTGGAGATTGATTCTTCAAAAATTAACTCATTTGCATGAATATTTAGAGAATCCAAACCCCCTGTTTAACAACAAAGCAAAGCATGACTGATTATGGGGCTAAGTTCCCATTAGTCTTGTAGAGCAACAGTGAAAAATACTAAACTTTATCCAGAAGAGAAATGGAAGCAAAAGCAGAGAGAGAGAGAGCTGTATAAGAATTTTAATAGTGAATTTCAGAATCAATCACTACATAACGACAAACCCAACTTAAAAAGGAAAATAAAATTTTGCAGCCTTTGATCCTAGGAAAACATTTTGTTGGTTCAAAGAATACAAGGGACTGGGAGATCAAAAGATAAGGACATATAACCAGCATGATAACAAATTTTGAGAAGCTGTTTCAGTAGATAAAATATCAATTCATGATTAGTCTTGTATCCTGTTTGTCAGTATGCATGCATACCTATCAGAGAATGTGACTGTTGTAACTATGGAGGCTCACCCACATCTTGTTCTCCTGGAAGAGACCTTGTGGGCATATCATGGTTATGCATGCCACCAGCAAGGCATGTCACAGCCATGCTAAGCCTCGGCAAGGCATGTTGTAGCATGCTAAGCCTTTGCAGCTCAGGGCATTGCAAGGCCTCAGGTGTGCCCCCAAAATAACATTTATGAACTCCCAGATAGGTGTTTAACTCAAGAAATACTGTAAGATCCAATGGTTTATCTATTGTTCTCAAGGTTTCCTGAAACGCAGTTCTGCCAGATGATAGTATTTTTTTCTTTCAACTCAAAGGAGATCTTATGCTCACCAAGAGCAACAATACCAGCAATCTTTCTCATATGTTAAATGTTGCAAACCTATCTACTGCATATTTAGAAGAGGTTTCTATGTAAAATTTCCACCAACATACCAGGATTGACTTTTGTATCCCGCTATTATGTTGACTGATGCCATGGAATTCTTTGGTTCGTTTAAACAATTTTATGCACAAATTTTAGATGCATAATCCATCTATTTACTGTATGAGAAAATTTTCATAGTAACATAATTTCAATGTATAAATCTTAGGGTGAAGAAGAAAAAACCATTGTAGTAAGAAATTGCAGTAAACGCTGTCTCTCCAATTCCACACTGTTAAATAAGAAAGGAGTGATACACCTTTCATTTCCTTTTATTTGTTGATGCTTGCACAACATACATTTAGTTTTTCATTTATTTTTGCACCTTAGTAGTTGTTAGCATATGTTTCCAAATAATTATGTGATTTTCATGTTGTTTTTATTGCTTTCTGAAATGTTCTTCCCAAAATTAGCACATTTCATGAGACAGATTTTTCATCCGTGCTCACATGCAAAAAAGGATTATGGAAATCTCTCAGAAAAAGTTAGTCCTTGAAAAAACGGATTTGAAAAACAGGAGAACAAAGACCAAAATCAAACACAGCAACCCACATAATGTAGACTATGCAACTAATTGAGTATCAACAAGGATGTAGCTATCATGCATCACAAACTACTTTCGACAACTACAGTTAGGGGTCATCAGTGGAGAGTAGAATTTAATACAACAATAAGACTGAAACTAGAGCAGATATCTCTCAGAAAAAGGTAGTCCTTGAAAAAGTGGATTTGAAAAACAGGAGAACAAAGACCAATATCAAACACAGCAACACACATAATGTAGACTATGCAACTAATTGAGTATCAACAAGGATTTAGCTATCATGCATCACAACTACAGTTAGGGGTCATCAGTGGAGAGTACAACAATAAGACTGTAAAGTGAAAAAGTGGATTTGAAAAACAGGAGAACAAAGACCACAATCAAACACTAGCAACCCACATAATGTAGACTATGCAACTAATTGAGCATCAACAAGGATTTAGCTATCATGCATCACAAACTACTTTCGACAACTACAGTTAAGGGTCATCAGTGGAGAGTAGAATTTAATACAACAATAAGACTGTAAAGTGATTAAGAGGTCACTGTTCTGTGAGTTAGCAATGTGAAAAGTAGAAAACTACAAACTCTGATGGAGAATATATACATATATGCATGTGTGTGTGAATATTCAATGCTACAGTACACAAATCGGTTTGAATTTTTTGAGCAGTCACTGCACGCAAAAATACTGAACAGAGGAACACCTTCAAATTCCCCTTCCCAAAAACCAAATTGGTAGGACCATAACAAGATATAGCACTGTTTGGTATTGCAGTTCAGGAGCTTTTTAAAGTGCTTATCAAAGTATTTTCATCTGAAAAAAGCACCAAATTGATGTTGTTTTAGGTGTTGTTAGATGATTTTGGTACGAGGATGTCAAAATCATAAAAAAGCACCTAAAATGCACTTAAGCACTTTGAAAATGCACTTTCAACTGCATTACCAAACACAAACTTGTATATATTTGCTGTTAAGAGTTCTCTACTCATGGTTCTCACATAGAAGGAGCATACCTGAGGAGAAAGCTGATCTGATGAGATCACCACACCAGCAGTATGAGAGCACATGGACATTAGTGTTCAAATTTTCATTCTTCACAATTTTCTGAAAGAAACCAGTGCAACCATCCTGAAGAATCAAACGTTCACCCGCTCGTTTTACATCTTCAAGATTCAAACCTTTGAGAACTCCAGAATCAATCACTCTAGAATTTGCCCTTCGCTCAAAGTCTGAAAGTTGTTCAAGTGCTTTACAAAGAGCTTCATAGTTGAATTCCACTGCAAAAAATCAGAAAGTCAAAACCAGCCAGAGGATTTATTATTATACTAACATCTTCAGCAACAGCCCATTTCCCATCCCCCGGCAATTAACAAAGTCCAACTTCTACCTCACAAGAATTTGCACACAAAAATTGTACCTTTTGCAGATGGCATAATGCTTTCAATACATTGTTCATACTCTTCCGTGTACTGTCCAGAAAGAAGACCCCATGTGTTCCTCAGATCAGCTGATGACATCCGAGCAATTTGAGTCTCAGGTTGAACCACATCAGATTTTGGTGCTGTTAGTATTGCAATTTCTGCCAAAATGGCAGAAGAGTCAACAACAGTGCATGTCAAATCAAAATCAGAAAATATGACAAGCCGGTCTTCTTCAGGGTTATGCCCTTTTGTCAGGGGAGCTAAAGTTGTCTGAGCAATTGGCTGAGCAAGGAAGAATTCTATTTCAAGTTTCATGGCCTGGTGATAAAGCTTTTCAATGATGTCAAGCTCCTCGCCTGTCAAGGAGACACTAAGTTTATCCAGCAAGTCTTCAGTTTGCAGAGCTGATGCCTAGATTTCAAAGAGTACAATAGTTGAGATGGTGGGGGTAGAGTAGGCCATTTATATAATATATTTTAACCTCAGACTGTAGTCAAGAAAGTGTAATCAGGAAGACCATTACAAAGCAAAATACCACTGGCAATACTTTGAATTACCTGAAAACTCTCAGACGAATAACTGTCAATCCACTTCTTGTAAGGGTGCCCATCTTCCTCTGGATCTAAAACTGCCTGGAGTTCCTTGCCTAGAAAGGAATACAGCCGCATGCAAGGTGTCATGGCACCCAGAGTATAGGCTGCAACTTTTGTTCTTTCAAAAGGAGTTGCAAGTTTACCAAGACCTTTCACTCCTTCAACCTTCCCAGAAGCTGTAGCCAACAAGAAATCTGTGTATTTTACAGTAGCAGAATTGATAGTCCCCTCTTTACCTGGGTCTATACCCCATTCCTGGATATTTCAAACATTCAGAACACTGACATAACTGTTTCATGTAAGACATCCATATGCTTACAGCATTGGAAACTAAAGATTTGATAGATATGAAAAGCTTATTTATAATTACGCAGTTTTAGATGAAAATTAAAATTTTAAGACAGATCTATGGTGCTAGCTCTGAAGCGTTAAAAGAATGAATCTTCAAGACACACAAGAAGTGGTGATTAAGATGAGGTGCCATTCCTGTGAACTCATCAGTCCTCGTTTACTATACTACAAAAGTTGCACGGTCACCTCTTTAGAACCTTGCTATCTCTAATTTGATTATATAAAGTAAAATAATATGATTTTAGTAGCACTAGTATGAGGAATGAACATCACAAGGGTTAAAGCAGAAAATTGTTCCTTAAGATTCCAGTGTTGAAGAATTTTTCTCCTTCGTGTCCCACTGATGGAAATGAGCTTCATGGAAGGAGTATGCAGAAGTAAAGCTACAAAATGCATGATGACAGAACCACATTACAGTAACATAGATTCAACAACTGGAATGTCAGAATGCAAAGGGGAAAAAAATAACAGCCTCCATAATAAAGCTGTTTTAAGCAAGGTTGATCAAGGCAACAAAGAAATGATCCTTGAGGGTTCTCACAAAATATCAGCAGAAGGAAAAGATGCTTAACCATAGCATTAGTAGGAACCCAAAAAGACAAGAAGGAAGAAAAAAACCCTCATCTTTCACAATCAAAGGTTAAAAAAACTAAACTATTTTTTTTCTCCATCACAACAAATAACAAAATAGCAAATAGAAATGAAAAGAAGAGGAAGCGAGCTTTCTACGTCAATTATCTAACCTGTACAAATGAATTGTGCATCTTCAGCTCCTCTAAGACACCCTTCCTCAACTCGGAGATTGCTAGCTTTGCTTCATCATCATCAGCACACTCTTCCGCTAACTCAAACCTAAAATCCAATAACATCAATAATAAACCAAATCAAATGCTTAAAAAGTACCCTAACTCTATTGATGTAGTCAATACTGACAAGAGCAAATAAAACACCGGCTGTAAATCAATTGTGTAGCTCACCTCAGGTGATGCAACTAATATTTTCTTTTTCTTTTTCTTTTTCTTTTTTTCAAACAAGAACATTTTAAACCTCCAATTAGTAGCAGGAAACTGACACAAGAAGAGATGGAAGGAATTTTATTCATATTGTTGATGCTGCTCTTGTTTTCGCCGAAAAGTACTATATTTCATCAAATATGGCAACAAGTCTAATTAACTTAACTTAGAAAAGGTGGGGAAATAGCAGCTCTGTTTCCAAATAAAGAAAAAAGTCTTCACATTCTCCAAATATGGTTGCATTTTTTCATCCACCGCTCTCAGCAAACAAATGAAACATGAGATTTAATTCCAGTTCTTCATATTATAAGCGAAGATCATCAAAAATCGTTCACTAGGAAAGGTTTAAACATAGGACATCCTCCAACTTAATTGAACCCCCTACCCCAATCATTTTATTTTTCCAAATTTTCTAATTAAACATGCTAAAAAAATCAATACACACATACAGAACCTGAAATTAAAACCGGATCACTCAAACATGTTTCCAGAGCCATATAAAAATCAAATGCCACTTCATCAAAACAAAACCAATTTCTTTATTTCCATTCACAGATAACACCGCTGCTCTCATCTTTTCAACTGCTCTATAACATAAACACTCCAGGAATACAAATCAAGGAAAAAAGATTACATCATTTCTCCAAAATCAAACCAATTTTTCTCCCCTTTCCCGCACTTTCTCAGCTACCAAACAAATAGGTTACTTACAGAAATGATAAAAAGAAACCTCCATTATTCATCAAACAATTTAATCATAAATTATCTTATCTTCACTTCACTATTTAATCATCCGAGAAACTCCATCTGATACTTCAATAAACTCTTTCATGAAGATCTCCAAGTTTTCACTAATCCCTTTCTCTCTTAGTTACCTGAATACTTAACCATAAATTATCAATCATTACTTCACTCTCCCAGCAACCAAGAACCCGCAAAAGGCAAGGAAAAAAAAGAACACAATATTTCCATCACTATATCACAATAATCAAGAATTCCAAAAGAACACAAGAATCAAAATAGCTTAAAAATAAGAAAAGGAGAAAGGGGCACTCACGCATGAGCAAAAGATTTGAGAAAGTGAGAATCTTGTGAGATATAATGCCTGAAAGAATCAATCTTGAGAGTGCCAGAAGCCAAAGAGATGACAAAAGGAGTGTACATAGCAAAAACGGATTCTCTTCTAAACTTGATCCAGAATTTACTAGCAAGACCCTCTTCAATGTTGATGTTACTTCTGCCTGATGTTGTAGTGCAAGATGGCGCTGATGCTATTGATCGTGGAGGGATTGCCATCCTTGCAGGGATGAAAGATCTCCGAGTTGGCAAGGTGCGTTTGGTTAAGTTGGATCGGAGCGAGTTGAGGAAATATAGTGATGAAGAGGTTTTGATTGGGTTTGGAGGAAAAAACAAGAGTAGACGCATCAAAAATAGAGAGAGATGAAAGTGTTTGTGTGTTGTCTGAGATGGCGATTGGGGGGTTCTCGTGTGAAAAAGAAAGGGAAGGATTAGGAAGTTGTTTTTTCTATTTTTCTTTTTTAATTTACAAGTTGGCTTGGATGGATTTTTCTGGTTTTGGTCATGGACATTGGATTTTTCTTGTTGTAGTTATTGTGGGAGCTGCGGCGGCGGCGGCGGCGGCGGCGGCTTGATTGGGTGGGCTTGATTTATTGGGCTGGTTTGTGATTGGGGTGGGATTTTTGGATTTGATGCTTGGATTTTTAGCATATTCGGTAATGTTCATGGTGGTCCTTAGGGCATCACCTTTCATAATCTTCAAAAAGTCTTAATGTGTAATTTTACTATTTTATAGTATTTATGATCGGTTATTCTTCAAGAATGCGGTAATATTTGTTTTTACTTGCTTTTAAAAATATATTTATTTTTAAAAAAACATTAAGCATCAAAAAAAATTTAAAAAAAAAACCTTATCTTAATAAAAAAAACTCTTAAAAACATAATGCATCACAATACTAAAAACTTTACTTTAATTTATAAGAATCAAATATTTTTTACTAAAAACACACATTATTATATACACTTTCAAAAGGATTTTTTAATCAATCAAGTCATACTTCTGACAACAAATATGATTTTTGCAACATTTC
>Ga0325411_1002110_pt1 | contig 22334 bp, 18 predicted proteins | sample PopdelMetagenome_13_FD_206181 | JGI IMG/M metagenome (GOLD analysis project Ga0325411, IMG submission 206181) | Populus deltoides microbial communities from Bellville, Georgia, United States - Xylem-PdIQD-R4 | ecosystem: Host-associated > Plants > Phyllosphere > Stem > Wood/Secondary xylem... | reverse complement strand
GTTTTATAAAATCTCTCTCTCTCTCTCTCTCTCTCTCTCTCTCTCTCTCTCTCTCTCACACACACACACACACACACCTAAACACTCTCCCACTAGCGCACAAAAAAAAACAGAAAAAAGCAGAAAACCTAGAGAGCAAGAAAGAAATTAATTCACTTCTCTCCTAGCCGCTGGTGACTTCTTCTGCTCCAGCAACAACAATTTGGACACGTACCAACGCAGCCACTGTAATCTCAGTCGTGACAATTTCCAACTTCAGCAGCAAACAACATCTGTCAACCATAAGCATCAATCACGCCAATAACAGTAGGAGCCCATCCTTAAGCATCAATAACTTTGCTTCCAGCTGAGAATCTCGTCCACAACATTGGTTTTGGTCAAGATTAGCAGCAGCTCAGCCTCAACCATATATGTCAACCATGAGCCTCAGTCAGCCATGACAACCACCTTTCCAACAGTAGCACCAAGCCATGACAGTTTTTTCTTCATGCAACTCCTCTCTCATCTTCTTAAGTAATAGTGGTTATGTTCCTTAACCACTTCAGTACTTCGGATGTGAGTAGAACCTCCTGAGTAGTAGCAAACTCTCGCAAGCAACAAGGATTCAACCAACTCAATAACACTTCGATAGGTTGGCTTCAATAATATCAGACAAACAACGACAGCTCCAACAACCACGAGCATCTCCACCATGAGCTACCATCCTCATGACAACGCCACCAGCTAAGCAATACCCCCCAGTCAGCGACTATCATTTCATTTCATTTTTTTATTTCTCTAGTGGGGTCTAAAAAGACTTTGGGGTCACTAACAACACTTGTAAGCAGTATTAAAGGTGATGAGGAGTGTTCAATAACAGCAACAACAACAACTTGGTTGATTTTCTTATAAGAGATTTTGTAGTAGTCCAACCATACCTGGTTGTTTAATATTGCAACAACAACTACAATAGCTTTTAGCATCTGTAGCTCCTTAGGATCCCAACAGCTATGATTTGTCCTTTGTTTCCTTCAAGAGCAATAGCAACAGTCTCTACTCAGAAGCTGCGAGCACCTATACAGTGGTCTTCCAACTCCAACACTTCAGCGCTCCAACCGGTAGCTCGCAACCAACAACAGCAACAACATTCATTTAATCATTAATCAACTACAACAATTAAGGATTTTCCTACAGAAGCTTACCTCACGAGTAGTGGCAGTAGCAAACAACTGTGAAGAAAACAAACAGGAGCATACATTGAAATTTCAACATAGCAGAACCCTCTCTATAGAAATTTGTTTGTGGTTCTACTAGTGAGGAAATCAATAGGAGATGTAATAGTTTCAGACCATTTACAATCTTCTACCACTAGTGTCAGCATTAAAATGCAGCAGTAGGGAGAAGAGACAGACTTGGACTGAAAAACATGAAGAAAACTAAAATTTCAACATAGCAAAACTCCCTCTATAGGTGTCTGTTTGTTGCATCATCAGTGAGAAATCAAAGATGAGACGAAGGAGTTTCAGATTTACCAGGTTCTCCTTCTCCAGTAGAGACAGCGATTGATTCCACGTGTCGGTAATGGCGATTTTGTGTTGTTTCGTGCACTGTCGGGATTACCTAACAACCTTAGAAGGTTTTTAATAGTCTCTAGACAATCACAACAACCTTGGAAGGTCAATTCCTAACCTCAAACCATTTATTTGATAAATTATTAGTTTTGGGGACAAATTATTAATCATGCGTATGGTTTTAGGATTGTTTAATGATGATTTGTGATTGATTGAGATTTAAGATAAAAATCATCAATTTGTTTTCATTGTATACGGTCAAATCTCTAACAAATATGAAAAAAAATCATATTGTTAGTATTTCCATATGAAAATTCAAAAATACATATTTGCAGGCATTTTAGAATTTAATAACCAATGTATTAAATCTACGAGAATTTGGCCAATATTTCAGTAATCAGCATATTTTATTTCATAAGAATTAATGGTTAAAAATCTTGGTACAGAACATTGGACCTACAAGTGAGGCTGGTATTTAAAATATCAGGAGTTGATCAAAAAATTCTCAAAGTTATTTTAAATATTAACCAATTTTAATTGAGAGTATTTTTCACCATAATACACAAATTACGAAGAACTTTTTTCTAAGAATTTATTTAGGTACTCGAGTTTATAATAAATTCTTAAACGCTGAATTTATTTATATGAGTAAATCTCAATCATAAACCATGGGTAAACCACCGATTAGAAAACTACCAAAACCTATATACCACATCAAACTACACAAAACAACTTACCTTAGGTAAGGTGCGCTAAGGGTGTTAATATTTCTCTAGCCACAACCAGTCCCTTACCCTCGAATCTATGATAAGACCAGCAGACATAGGTTTCCTAAGGACCTGAACCAAACATCTAGGTGGCGACCAACAACCCCCCAACATCGCGCGTCCAAATGCGATATTTTGTATGAAATATGCATGAAAATTTTAGAATTTAGTTATATGCACACAAAATAAAATATATTTTTTGTATTTTTGAAATGAGAAATTTTTCTATAAATGTTTTGGAATTTTTGAGAAATTTCAGTAGAAACCAAATATTTTTAATATCGAATCAGTATCTTATAGTATAATTCTACAGCCTTGATTTTAAGTGAAATCCTTGAAAAGAAACATATTTTTATGTTTTTGAAAAGAAAGGATTATTTTTTTGAAAATTTTAAGAATCTATTTGGATAAAAATTAAAATAAAAACAAGTTAAAAACTATGGAAAAGATATAAGGGTGAGTTTGTCAAACACACCTTTAACCTTGAGGCTAGACTGGTTGGACTTTAAATCCCAAGCCTAGCCCGGTTTGGTTTTTGGGTTGGTAGTTGGCTCAAATTTTTTTTTTTTATAGATGGTGGTTGGACCAAACTCAACCACGTGGGCTGCGCTGAGAGTCCAGCCCATCCCTTTTTCACTTGAAAGAAAAACAGAGGCAGCATGAAGTGATAGTTATTGAGGAATAAAGGTTACCTGGAGCAGGGGAGGAAAGCATCGTGACGGTTGCTGAAAGAAGCTTGCGGTGCTTTCGTTGTTGCTGGTCTCGTTGCAGGGGCTGAAGTTGTTGTGCTTGGGCTGTTGGCACTGCATGGGAGGAAGAAGTTGTTGAGGCCATCATGGTGTAGAAGAATTGATTGTGGTTGGGTTGAGGAAGTGCAGCTGCCATTGGGAGCTTGGTGCTGCTGCAACTGGAAGTTGAAGCTGTTGTAACTTTTCCAGGAGGTTGCCGTTACTGTGGAGAGCCAAATTGGTGTGGTTGGTGAAGATACTGTTGGATGTTGTGATGTTGTTGAGGCTGTTGTCACCCGCAGTTGCGCCATCAGGTCTGGAGGAGAAGTGTTGTTTGTTAATGATGATGAGAGGACGTAGCGGCAAGGAGGAAAAAGATGAAGGTTGAGTTGTTGTTCCTCTTTCACCGCTGGTGGCAGTGATGGTCACGGAGGGAGAGGCTGTTGTTTATAGTTTCTTTGGTTGGAAATTTGAAGGAAGGTGAAGTTAGTGCTGTTGTGGCTGGTGCAGGAGGTGTGAATGAGTTGTGTTTGTTGATAGAAAAAAGGAGATATATATTGGCTGACAATGTGACAGTGAAGAGGGTGCTGTATGGTATTGTTAGATTTTCAGGCAGTGTTTGCATTGTGTTTTGGAAATGTTTTGAAAAAAAAAAAAATTTAAATTAATATTTTTTTTTAATGTTTTTAAATTATTTTGATGTACTGATATTAAAAATAATTTTTAAAAATTAAAAACATATTATTTTAATATATTTTAAAATAAAAAATAAAAAATATTATTTTAATATTTTCTAAAATAATTTTTTTGTCAGCCAAACATTCTAAAACTTCTCCAAACATAACCGAACTAATTTTCATTTTCATGCCTTTTAAGGTAAATTCTCAATCTTTTAATTCATTTCTATGTTTGTTTTCTAGAATTTACTTTCCGGGAAATCACTTTCCAAACTTTTCTATGTTTGTTTGTTATTAGGAAAGTTGGTCAACGGAAAACACTTTCCAGTCAGAAAAATTTGGCTTGGTTTTCAGGAAAGTTTTTTCCTGAAAAATTTGATAGGAAAACACTTTCCGGAAGTTGTGAAAATTTTAGAAATGATATTATTTGTTGATTATATCAAATTTGATCCTCAAACTTTTGATTGCTATATATATTTTGTTTTGAATATTTATTTTTCAATTTCATCTCTTAAAATTTAATTTTTATATTAACTTTGGTCCTCATTTTTATAATTGTTATTTACTTTTCCCTTATCATTTTTTTATTGAAATTTTTTATATATCAAATTTGGTCCCCATTCTTTTGATTGTTACTTATTTTATTTAAAATAATTTATGAAATGTTAATTATTATTATTTTAATTTCTTCATCTTTCATTTTTTTTATTTTTTAGATTTGATCTCTATTATTTTTGTTATTATTTATTTTATTTGAGATAATTTATGAAATTATATATTTTTTTTTCAATTTCATTCTTATTCAACTTTTTAATTTGTAAGATTTGTTCCTCATTATTTTAATAAACTTCAGAAAAATAAAACATTAATAAGTTATTTTCCAGCTCATTTTCCATGACATAACCAAACACTGGAAAGTGTTTTTCAACTTATTTTCCATTACACTGGCAAACATCAGAAAATAATTCACTTTTTCAGAATTCACTTTCCAAAAGGAAACAACTTTCCAGCAAACAAACAGACTACTTTTTTGTTTGAGTTCTTTGAGGTCACGCATAAAAGACAAGCAAAAGAATAAAATTTCAAAAATGTTTAGGAATGTTGGAATCAATATTTTCACTCTTAGATGCAATTAAACATGTTATTGACTATGCAAATTTTTTTAAAGAGCTATGCATAGCAAAAAGAAATGAGAAACTTAAAGTTAATGAAACAATAAATACAAGGCAGAAGCACTGCTATTAAACTAGGCTTGGCGGGTCGACCCGGGATCTGGTCGACCTGGTGGTTGGACCGGTCCGGGTTTACTAAAAGATCGGCTATGACAACAGCCCGGCCAAACCTAGGCGCCCTGGGACCCGAGCGAACCCGGATGAGACTCGGTTTTTTTTTTAAATGTGAGATTTGAAACTTACTAGTATATATACTCTATGTTTCCAAGAAAAAAATCATATTTTTTCAATGTGAGACAAAAAAGCTTTTGGTTTAAATACTTCAACTTAAAAAGATAACGTAGTATCTTTTCAATGTGGGATTTGAAGCCCTTTCATATATATACTCTATGTTCCCATGAAAAAAGTTATGTTTTTTCAATGTGGAATTTGAAACCCATTAGTATATATACTCTATGTTCCCAAGAAAAAAATTATATTTTTTCAATGTGGGATAAAAAAATCTTTTGGTTTAAATACTTCAACTTAAAATGATAACATAGTATCTTTTCAATGTGGGATTTGAAGCCCTTTCATATATATACTCTATGTTCCCATATAAAAGGTTATGTTTTTTCAATGTAGGATTTGAAACCCATTAGTATATATACTCTATGTTCCCAAGAAAAAAATCATGTTTTTTCAATGTGGGATAAAAAAACCTTTTGGTTTAAATACTTCAACTTAAAAGGATAACATATTATCTTTTCAATGTGGGATTTGAAACCCTTTCATATATATACTTTATGTTCCCATGAAAAAAGTTATGTTTTTTTAATGTGGGATTTGAAATCTTTTCATATATATACTCTATGTTCCCATGAAAAAAGTTATGTTTTTTCAATGTGGAATTTGAAACCCATTATTATATATACTCTATGTTTCCAAGGAAAAAGTTATGTTTTTTCAATGTGGAATAATAAACTTTTTTAGTTTAAATACTTTAACTTAAAAACTTAATATAATATCTTTTTAATATGGGATAAAAAACTTTTTAAAATATTCTTTTAAACTTCATAATATGTATAATCTATATTTACATGGATTTTTTCATATGAAATATTAAAACTTTAATTTTTTTTAATTTTTCCGGATTAATCCGGGTTGACCTGAGTTGACCCGGGTTGACCCATGAAACCCAGGACCCGGCCCCTTGGTTGGGTCAACCCCGGGTCGGGTTTAATAACTATGGGCAGAAGTATACGCTATTATTAAAAATAAATAAATAGGTTCATTTTCTATTCCTTGTTAATTTGACAATAAAAATTTTGAAAAAATTGTGTGAATTAAAGAGTTTCAATTTTTTTATATTATTTTATTAACATAGATGTTCGGGTTAGATTGCACGTATCTCGACTAATCTCATAAGCTCTTGCATATATCTCGACTAATCTCATAAGCCCTAAAATTAACGACCATATAAACCTTTAGTGGCTATTATATTAGCAACTATAAAACTTGAATTTGATATTATAGAAAAAATAAACCATTTAATTTTAAAATTTTATCACTTAACCACTACCTAGGTAATTGTAAAAAATTTCAATTATTGAAATGTCAAAATGATACTCTTAATCATTGTTTTAACTAAGCTATAAAGAAAAAGTACAAAGCATTATTGTAAAAAGAAAACTTTAAAAAAAGCGTGTCCATTGACTTTATGATGTTTTTTTCTTCATTTTGCTGCTCCTCCATCATCAACCACAAAATTAATTGCCTGCTGCGCTAACCATGGCTGATGCTCTTGTATCAAAGGTCTTGCAGCAGCTAACTTCAGCCATTGAAAATGAGTCAGCATTAATCCTTGGAGGGAAAAAGAAGGTTGAAAAGCTTACAACAACCCTCACTGCTATCAGATCTGTGCTCATTGATGCTGAGAAAAAGCAAGTGAAAGAAAGGAGTGTGCGGGTTTGGTTAGAACAGCTTGAGGCCATATCTTATGACTTGGATGACTTGCTAGATGAATGGAACACCAAGATCTGTGAACCCAAAAGAATTGAGATAATGGACCATCATCATTCCTCTCTTTCCAAGAAGATGGTACGTCTCTCCAACTTTTTTTCTCCATGTTTTTGTGTCAATCAACTTGTTATGCATCGTGATATTGGTAGCAAGATGGAATGTATTAAAGAAAGACTAGATGAGGTTGCAAATGAGAAAGACAAGTACCATTTTGATATTGACGGCAAGACGGAAGAAGCAGAGCGACAGGAAACTACACCTCTAATTGATGTTTCAGAGGTATGTGGTCGGGACTTCGATAAAGATACTATAATAAGTAAGCTGTGTGAAGAATTCGAAGAAGAGAACTGCCCTCTTATTATCTCCATAGCTGGGATGGGAGGCATGGGAAAGACAACTCTTGCTCAGTTGGTGTTCAGTGATGATAAAGTGACTGCTCATTTCGAGCACAGAATCTGGGTGTGTGTTTCCGAGCCTTTTGATAGGATCCGGATTGCAAAAACGATCATTAATGCTTTTGATGAACTCCATACGTACATATTGTGGCAACATTTGCAAGAACATCTGCGCAAGTCTGTCATGGGAAAGAAGTTCCTTCTTGTGCTGGATGATGTATGGACTGATGACTTCAGGATATGGGAACCAATAAAGGTACCCCTTAAATCTGGAGCCCCAGGGAGTAGAATTTTAGTGACTACAAGGAATGAAGGAGTTTCAAAAATGATGGATGCTGCTTACATGCTCCCTCTAGGTAAATTGTTTCCTGAGGATTCTTGGTCATTGTTTAGTAAATTTGCTTTCTACGGAAAGAGCAGAGAGGATCGTGATAATTTAGAAGAAATTGGTAGAGAAATTGCAGACAAATGCCAAGGTCTGCCTCTGGCTGTAAAGTCCTTAGGGAGTCTAATGCGCTTCAAGGAAACGAAACAAGCTTGGGAGAATGTCCTTCACAGTGAATTGTGGGAATTGGAAGAAGCTGAAAGGGGAATTTTTCCTCATCTGTTATTGAGTTATCATGACTTGTCACCTCCCATTAAACGGTGTTTTGCATTTTGTGCTATTTTCCCTAGAGATCATAAGATAGAGAGAGACACTTTGATACAGCTTTGGATGGCTCAGGGTTTCCTTGTTCCAACGGGAAGTGTTGAAATGGAGCAAATAGGTGCAGAGTATTTTGATGACTTAGTAATGCGCTCATTCTTTCAAGATTTGGAAAGAGACAGGGATGATTTCAGCATAGTTGCTTGCAGGATGCATGACATTGTGCAAAGCTTTGCCCAGTTTCTTTCAAAGAACCAATGCTTCGTTATCGAATTTGATGAGAAAAATGTGTTAGAGATGGCTTCTTTGCATACAAAAGCCCGTCACATGACCTTAACGGGTAGAGAGAAACAGTTTCATCCCATCATTTTCAACCTGAAAAATCTGCGTACACTGCAGGTCCTGCAAAAGGATGTGAAGACAGCTCCTCCTGATCTATTTCATGGCATGCAGTGCCTTAGGGGATTGGATTTGAGCCATACTTCAATTACCGGACTACCGAGTGCTGTTGGTAGACTTTTTCATTTAAGATGGTTAAATTTATCTGGCTTGAATTTTGTAGTGTTGCCTGATACTATCTGTAAGTTGTATAATTTGCTGGCCTTAAAACTTCATGGTTGTAGACGTCTTCATAGACTACCTAGAGGCCTTGGAAAGCTAATTAACCTGAGATATCTTAATATTGAAGAGACTGAAAGCCTTAGCGTATTGCCACAAGGAATTGGGAGATTAAGTAACCTCCGCACTTTGAGCAAGTTTTGTATTGGTGAGAATAGGGAAGGATGTAATGTTGGAGAACTGAAAAACCTCAATCATCTCAGAGGGCATCTGGAAATAAGTGGGCTAGAGAAGGTTAGAAATGTGAATGAAGTGATGGAGGCGAACTTGAAAAATAAGGAGCACCTAAGAAGTTTGGATCTAGCATTCTCGTTCGGAGGGCAAGAGCTGATCACAAATGTTCTTGAAGCTTTGCAACCACATCCTAACTTGGAAGCTTTACTTGTTTACGACTATGGTGGATCAATTTTGCCCAGCTGGATGACATTGCTTACAAAGATGAAAGATTTGAAACTCCTCAGATGTGTAAACTGCAAGGAGTTGCCTCCTTTAGGGAAACTCCCATCTCTAGAAAAACTTCTGATAGGACACTTCAACAATGTAAAATGCGTTAGTGTTGAGTTTCTTGGGATAGATCCTGTCACAGATCAAAATTCTACTACAGAATCAATTGTTTTATTCCCAAAGTTGAAAGAGCTCACCTTTCGCTATATGGTAGAGTGGGAAAATTGGGATACAACAACAACAACCTCAGCTGCAACAAGGAGGACAATGCCATGTCTGCGCTCATTATCACTCTATGATTGCCCCAAGCTTAAGGCAATACCAGAAGGCCTCAAGCAGAGGCCTCTGGAGGAATTGATCATCACCAGGTGCCCCATTTTGGAATAGCAATGCTGTAGCCATAGCCTTCCAATTGACTAGCATTTCATGACAAACCATGCACCACCTGGAAATTTTGGTCAAGTCATGATTCTGTCAAAAGCTCAGTTTGATTTTCGTATAGTTCAAAAGCTTTCCAACTATTATTTCTAGAAGTTCTGTTTGTCTAACTTGGGATTTCTTGCATCATTTAATTAAACTTTGGTGATTAAACTTTGCATAATATTCAGTTCATCCATAATTCATTTATAGCATCCACAAACCAATGTTCTGTGGAAAAACTTGGTTTGGAAATTGCATTCTTTATTGTCCATCTTATTTGGAATTTAAATTAGTTCATAGAAGAACACTAGCTGCGGTAGCACAATCTTGGGTTGTCATGATTGAATGATATCAGCCTCATGTTGTAATTGTTACAAAAGAAAGAGTTCTTCAATTTGTATTCACTCGTTTAATGTTTTAAGTTTATAGTGCTCCTATATATACACAGAGAGGATGTTTTTGAAAACTACGGATTCCTACCACAGACAAGACTATACAATTGTGGAATAAATCAATTACTAAACTCTCTCCTACAAACTCTCAACTAAATCAATGTACAACTAATGCCAACACCCCCCCTCAAGTTGGTGCAAAAATATCTTCGACTTGTCAAGAGAGCTCTGAAAGTTTTTGCTGGAGACGGCTTTTGTAAGGATATTTGCGAGCTAATTCTCTAATCTGACAAATGGAAAATTAATCACTCCTTCAAGATTTTGTTTAATAAAATGCCTGTAAGGATACCTCAATATGTTTCGTGTGGTCATGTTGAACTGGGTTATGAGATATTTCAATAGTAGCTTTATTATCACAGTACAGGTTCATTCTTAATTTGGAACCAAAACCAATTTCTGACAATAATCTTCTGAGCCAAATTAGTTCACATAGTCCCTTTGCCATCCCTCGAAACTCAGCCTCTGCACTTGACAAGGCAACTACTTTTTGTTTCTTGCTCCTCCATGTGACCAAGTTGCCACCAATAAACATGAAGTATCCAGACATAGATTTTCTATCAAATATGCTTCCAACCCAGTCAGCATCTGTGTACCCCTCATCCTCTAGATGATCGTTCTTGGAAAATAGAAGCCCTCTTGTAGGAGTTGATTTCAAGTAACAAAGTATTCTTACTACAGCATTCATATGCTCTTCACTTGGACAATGCATGAATTGGCTGACGATACTGACAGCATAGCAAATATCTGGACGAGTATATGATAGATAAACCAATTTGCCCACCAATCGTTGATACATTTCCATTTTGGTTGGAACTTGCTCTGAAAAATCCCTAAGTTTTTGATTCTGAACCATTGGGGTGTCGACTGGGTTGCAATCAAGCATCCCTACTTTGGTTAGTAGGTCTAGTATATAATTTCTCTATCTCTATGAAAGAAATATGCCTCGTTTTGACCTAGCCACTTCAATCCCTAATAAATACTTCAGTCCTCTTAAACTCTTCATCTCAAACTCAGTAGCCAAATGTTTCTGCAACTTATAGATTTCTTCTGTATCGTCTCCAGTAATGATAATGTTATCCATATAAATTATCAAGGCAGTTACCTTTTCTTGTCGTTGTTTTAGGAACAAAGTGTGATCAGAGTTGCTTTGTTGAAAACCATATTTTTTCATAGCCATACTAAACTTGCCAAACCAAGCACGTGGTGATTGTTTTAGCCCGTATAAAGCCTTTTGTAATCTGCAAACAATTCCAGCGGTAGGGGACGAGGTATACCCTGGTGGGATGTCCATATACACTTCCTCCTCAAGGTCTCCATGAAGGAAGACATTCTTGACATCAAATTGGTGTAGTGGCCAATCTAAATTTTCTGCCAAAGATAATAACACTTTGACAGTATTTAGTTTTGCTACTGGAGAGAACGTCTCCTAATAGTCCACTCCATACATCTGTGTGTATCCCTTGGCTACCAATCTTGCTTTGTATCGCTCAATTGGTCCATCTGCTTTGTGCTTAATGGAGAAAATCCATCTACACCCAACTGTCTTCTTTTCCTCTGGCAGCGGAATAAGTTCCTATGCTCTATTCTTTTCTAGTGCTTCCATCTATTCCTCTACTGCTCGTGTCCATCTAGGATCAGTCAAGGCTTCCTGAATTTCATGAGGGATATGGCAAGCAGACAGCTTATCGGTGAAGTCTCTAAGAGGTTTGGGCAGCCTTTGAGTAGTTACATGATTAGAGATAGGATACTGTGATTGTTTTCCTTTAGTGCTAGGTGAGTATCGAGCTAGGGGCTTACCTTTATTATGCCTAGCAGGTAACTAATAACCAACATGAGTATCCAAAACAGGGTTAGGAGGTGCAGAAAGAGAGGCTACCTTATGGATATTCTCTAGTGAAGAATGATCATTGTCGGGTACAAGAAGTAGAGGGGTTTATCTGTTAGGCATGTGATGTTCAAGATTTTCTGGCACTGTTGCATCACCTGTTGTAACAATTCATGCGGCATCTATTTCTGTTATAGCTACATCGTCCACTGTATCATCCCTTTCTACCACTGGTGTTGTTGTTACTGCAATATCTGCAGGAAGATCAACAACACCCGCAACATCCCTTTCTGTCACTGTTGGTGCTATAACTAAGCAATCCTACCACTTTTGTTCTTCCTTCCATGTCTCCCCTTAAAGAGGAGAAGTGGATACTGATGATGAGTAATAATTCTCAGATTCTGAGAATGTAACGTCCATTGTGATGTAGGTATGTTTTGTGGTAGGATTATAGCAACAATAGCCCTTCTTGTTTATGCCATACCCCAGAAAAATGCACCGATCAGCACATGAATCTAGTTTGCTTCGTTGGTTTTTATGTAGATGGACAAATGCTACACATTCCAATACACGTGGGGAAAGCATGAGTACAAATGTTAATGGAGCATGATTGGACAGAACCTGTAATGGAGTCTTAAATTCTAAGACCTTAGAAGGCATGATTCAGTAGGTGGACAGCAGTTACTACAAGTTTATCCCAGTAGTAATGCGGTACATTGCCCCAATTAGTAATGCATGGGCAGTTTCCAAAATGTGTCTGTTCTTTCGTTCGGCCACGCCATTTTGTTGTGGAGTTTGGCTGCAGGATAATTCATGGAGGAGACCATGTTTGTGAAAATATTGCACAAAATCTTGGTTTGCATATTCTCCGCCATTATCTAATCTCAAGTTTCTGATTTTTGTTGAAAATTGGTTCTGGATAATAGCATAAAAGGCACAGAATACACCAAATACCTCGTCCTTACATTTCAGCAAATATAACCATGTCATTCGGGTACAATCATCTATAAAAGTCACAAACCAACGTATACCATAGATCGTGGTGATAGGAGATGGTTCCTAAATATTCAAATGAATCAACGCAAAATGAGCATCACTTTTATTAAAACTAATAGGGAAGGGTACACGGTGGCTCTTTGCTAAAATGCAAGTCTCACATTTAAACTCTAAATAATTCAGACCAGAAAATAATTGTGGAAATAACTGCCTCATATAACTGAATGATGGGTGTCCTAACCAAGCTTGCCATAACCAAATCTGTTTTTCCTTTGTGCTAGATGAATGTTTCACTGTATTGACTCTGCCAGAACTGAAATCATCCATGTAGTATAACCCCTCTCTCTTAGTACCACGCCCAATGATCTTCTTCTTGAGAATATCCTGAAAAAGGCAAAATGTTGGATACATTAGTGCTATACAATTTAATTCTTCAGTAGCTTGTCTTACAAACAGTAATTTATTTGTAAGAGACGGTACTAAAAGAGTATTAGGTAAAGATATTGATGATGATAAGTACATTGTTCCAGTCCCTATAACTGGATACATGAACCCGTTAGCATTAGAAATACTCGTTCTTCTTGGTTCTGTATGATTGGCAAAATCATCTGGACTAAAGGTTATATGGTCTGTTGCACCAGAGTCCACTATCTAGTCATCTTTTCTCTGTTCCTTAGAGACTATGAAAGCACTGCTGTTGTAATAACAGTCGTTACCTTGATCACTACGATTAATAGAAGTCTCTACTTTTGATTCCACAAGAGGAGTGAGAGAAACTTGGGGTCCTGCGTATGCTATTGATGCTCGTCCAGTTCCACCATTAGCTTCCTTTAGTTTCTTTGCTTTAAGTTCATTCCACCATTCTATGTAGCCATGCAGCTTGAAACAAGTTTCACGTGTATGTTTTACGTTCCCACAATGAGAACAGTCATGTCCTCGACCCTCTGTCTGTCCCTTAACCTTTAAAAAATTTGGTTTCCCTCCCCCAGTGTTGCATACCCTGTTTGTCCTTTTGTCATATGTAGTAGTGGACTAGTTTTCCCCCTCTAATTGCCATTACTGAAGCAATAGGACCACCATTGGTTGTGAGCATGACTGATTGTCTGGTGTCTTCTCTTCGGACATAGGCATAGGCTTGTTCAACGGTTGGAAATGGTTGTAGTTGAAGTACATCAATCCTGATTTTATCAAGTCTATCATCTAGTCTATCAAGGAAAACATAAACCTGATCTTCTTGAAGCAGGGTGTTATATTTCTGTATATCACTTACGCACTCCATTGGATTTGGGCAGCAAAAGTCGATTTCCCTCTATGGGCCTTGAAGACCATTGTAGTATGACTCGACAGATTCTCTGCTTTGTCTCATTCGAGTGACCCGTCTCTTCAAATCATATACCTGAGATTTGTCATTCCTGTCAAAATAGGTTATAGCAATTGATTCCCATACCTGTTTTACTGTTGGAAACCGAATAAAGTTGCCGAATAGGGAGGGGTCCATTGAGTTGATCAACCAACCCTTTACAATAGAATTTTTTGTCCTCCATCTTCTGAATGTAAGATCATTCAAATCTGGTTGTGGAAGATCACCATTTATATATCCTAGTTTGTCTTTTCCTGAGATATACATCTCAACGATTTGGGACCATAGAGCGTAGTTAGTTCCATTAAGTTTGATAGTAATCGGTGTAGCAGTATCATATGTCACTGCAGATATCGGGGTCTGGTTTTGTGTCAAAACCTGAGTCATTCTTGTGGTTAAATCTTGAAGGATAGCAGCAGTTCCTTGTTGATTTTGTTCCACTAAATCAGTAGGGGTTGCCATCGTCTTTTGTGTTGTTGTTATTTTTACAATAGCAGCTTTCAATAATTTAAAGGAAAAAGGAAATAGCGCTCTGATACCATGTTACAAAAGAAAGAGTTCTTCAATTTGTATTTACTCGTTTAATGTTTTAAGTTTACAGTGCTCCTATATATACAAAGAGAGGGTTTTCTTGAAAACTATGAATTCTTGCCACAAACAGGACTTATACAGTTGTGGAATAAATCAATTACTAAACTTTCTCCTACAAACTCTCAATTAAATCAATGTACAGCTAATGCCAACAACACTGTGGACTTGTGAAAGAAATGCTTGCAAATAAAGCTATCTCAATAACTTGTTCAGAAAAGGATTAAGAAGACAAAAAAGAAAGGGAATCTCATGATTTTATTGCAATTTTAAAATTATAAAATAAGTAACAGGCAGCTCAAGAAATCATTCCAATGATAGAATCTCACCAATTTGAAGTATAACTTTATCACAAGAGCTTACCTTATGGAATTACTATCTTATCTTAAATAGTTTTACAAATAATAGTTACTTAAATAATAATTACTTAATAACTAAACAAATCTTAACCGCTAAAAACTAACTAGATAAAGACAAGAATAGTTAATATTAACTACTACTTCCACTTAGATGATTGGCATCATTTATTGGAAATCAACTGCTCTTTCTTGTCAATAAGCATTGCTTTGTTAAAATGCATTGCTGGAATCTTAGCTTGCACAAAATATTCAATTCATTGGAACTTGCATCAATATAATTATCAGCTTTAACACCATTATTCCTTTTGTTAGGCTCAATTTGTTTCTTTACTTTGAATTTTTTTTTCTAATGTCCTTGTCTTGATCATTAGAACTTGCATCAATTTCCTCTCTCACCAAGCAACTTGTCTTAGGCAAGTAATGTTTGGTATAGTCTTGAAGGAATTGAGGATAAAGGTGATGAACTTCACTGCCTTGTAACCACATTGCCTCCAAGTCGGGTTTGGATGCCTATTTCACCAAAAATTTATGATAACCCCCTCTTCTGGTAAACACAAGTTGAAGATTTAGTATTGAATCAACAACTTTTGGTGTTGGCTGAACTTGAGGGATTGTTGAAGGAGGATTCTCCACTTCTGATTGGATACAAAACCATAATAAGCTGGAAGATCTTTCATATTGAAAATTGGACTAAACTAAAAATTTGTTAGTAGATCAATCAAAAAGGCATTAGTTCTCAACTTCATAAGAATCTTGAATGGACCACCTCTCCTAGCATGCAATTTGTTATATGTTCTAGGGGGGAACCTTCCTAGTCGTAATCTGACTAAAACCAAATCCACTTCCTCAAAATATAGCTCTTTCATGTGTCTATTAGCTTGTGTAGTATATTTAACAACCTGATATGTCATCTTGCACTTGACACTCTCATGTAAATTGGACATAAATACTGCAAAATCCAACCTTGTTTCACTAGTCTTATGAGGTAGAGGCAAGGAAGTGATGTCTATAGAAATCTTAGGGTTAAACCTATAGACCAATTCAAATTGTGTGATACATGTTATTTGATTGACATTAGTTATTGTATGCAAATTTAACTTATGGTAAAATTAAATCCCAATTTACAATATGATCATTAGTTAAGCATTTGAGCAGATTGCCAAGACTTCTATTAGTAACTTTGGTTTGACCATCAATATGTGGGTGGAAGGCACTAGAGAAAAGATGTTTTATTCGTAATTTAACCTAAAGTGTTTTCTTAAAGTAACTGACAAATTTGACATCTTTGTCAGAGACAATGGAAACTAGAATGCCATGTAGCCGCACGATTTCTTGTAAGAACAGAGAAGCAATATGAGAAGGATTAAAGGTCTTTCATCAAGGAACAAAATGCACCATCTAGGAGAATTGATTTACCACCACTATGATAGAATCATTACCACGAACTGTCTTTGGAAGGCCAAGTACAAAGTCCATACTCTAATCAAGCTAGGGTCTTTATGGAATTGATAAAAGCAATCAGCAACCAAAGAGGATGTTTTATCTTGCCTAAAATATCTTATTACTCCATACAACTCCTGAACAATAACCTTCCTTAAGGACCTCTTAAAAACATATACATGACCACCTTTAGTCAAATAGCCATCTATTATTGCATAGTCTGATACTGGAATAGGAGGACTGTTGTGCAAAGAATCCCAAACTTACTTAAAATCTAAGTTTATACTATAGTTGTTCTTCATTGAAGCAAAACTTGAATGACTTATTGAGAGAATGACTAATGGATAAGGCCTGTGACTAAATGCATTTGCTACCTTGTTCTCATATCCAGTCTTGTGTTTGATAACAAAGTTGAATTGTTGTAAATAACTTAACCATTAAGCATGTTTAACACTCAAATTGTGTTGAGAATGCAAGTACTCTAAGTAGTAATGGTAAATAAAATGATCTCGTGATAGATAAGGTTAGGCCTCCGGTGCTTTAAAGTTTGAATAAGTGCATACAATTCTAGGTCATAGGCTAAGTATTTCCTCCTAGTATCATTCGATTTTCACTGTAATATGCAATAGGATGTCTTACCTAACTAAGCACACCCTTAATGCTCACGTGGGATGCATTACAAAAAAATTTAAAAACTAGAGAGAAGTTAGGAAGTTTGAGAATAGGAGCCTTTACCATCTTTTGCTTAATATCTTTAAAAGTTTGTGCTGCTGCAGAATACCACTTAAATACTTTGGCTTTTAAACACTATGTGATTGAAGCCATGATGGTACTAAAAGCATAAATCGACATTAAAAGGTGGCTAAACCACGGAAGCTTTTGACTTCAAAAACAAATTATGGTTCTAGCCATTCTGTGATTGCTCGAATCTTCTCAAGGTCTGTTTCAACTTTTTGTTGGAATATGATAAAGCCCAAAAAATTCACCTTGGATTGAAGAAAAGAATATTTGTTAAGGTTAGCATAAAACTTCTCTTATCATAGCACCTTGAAAATTTGTTCCAAATGTTCTAAGTGTTCCTCCATTTTCTGACTAAAAATAAATATATCATCAAAATATACTACAACACACTAACCTAAAAAAGGTTTCAAAGTCTGAGTCATCACCCTTGTAAAGGTGTTTAGTGCATTTGTTATATCAAAAGGCATTACAAGCCACTTATACAACCCATCCTTTATTTTAAAGGATGTGTTCCACTCATCTTCAAGCTTTAGATGAATTTGATGGTAGTCACTCCATAGGTCTAGTTTAGAAAAAAAAAACTTGGCATCCCTTAACTAGTCAAGTATGTCATCCAACCATGTAATCAGGAAATAATAGTTGACTGTGATCTTATTCACGGTCGTACTATCGATGCATATTTTTCAACTTCCATCTTTTTTGAGGGTGAGGAGGGCTGATATAATACAGGGACTTAAACTTTCCCTAATGAAGCCATTGTCTTCAAGCTCTTGTACTTGTTGTTATAGCTTCTTATGCTTAGTTGGACTTATTCAATAATAGGGAAGATTTGGTAATGTGTAACTTGGAACCAAGTCAATTGCATGTTGTATGTCATGCAAAGGTAGCAATTGTAAAGAGAGTTCTTCTAGGAAAATATTTTTAAACTACAATAACGGTTGTTGAAGAGCTATTGGCTATATCGCCTCTATACATTACACTCTTTTATCTATAGTTTTACAAACTAGCATGAACACAACTAGATTTTCAAGCAGTGCCCTTTGAAAATTATAAAGTGATAAGATTATGGTTGATTTTTGTTGAAATTCTCTAATGAGAAGGGGCTCCAACACTAATTTCTTATTCTTAAATATTAAAGAATAAGTATTGTCATAACCATTGTAATTCAATCTTCTGTCAAACAAGCAAAGTCATCATAAAAGCAACTGACATACGGTTATGGGAAGCACATCACACCAAACTTCATCTTTGAAATGGTCACCAAAACAAATTGCACTAGATAGCGATGTTGGACTATAATAGGATTTTTATCAGTGATTCAACTAACATTGTATGAGGTAAGGTGTTTTTCCTTTCTATAACTCCAATTTTTCCACCACTTCTATAGAGATAACATTCAGACAACTCTCATTATCGATGATCACATTAATTGTTAATTGTTTTGCCCTTGTGTGCAACTCTCATGTGAAAGATATTATTCCTCCTCAAATCTTCCTCTACTTGTGTCATGGAATTAGTTTGAATGAATAACATTTGGTGGACTACAAAGATAGGTAGATTAGTAGCTTGCACCTTTTCTTTTTCAATTTCTTGCATTACTTTTTTCACTAACTCTTGGTCTTCATTTATTGATTCTAATGTCACTTTATGCTCCATTTTAGATACATGCATAAGCTTCTTCTTCTTTGTAGGATATATTGTTGTAAAGTGTCTATAGACTTTGTATTTATAGCAATGTGATCCATCAATGCCCATTATAGTTTTGTTCTGGTCTCTATAAAAGCCTGTATTCCTTACATTGTTCATGTTGCCCTTCACATTATTCTTCAATGGTGTAGACTTATTCATGCCATACTAATCTCTCTCATATTTATTTCAGATGAATGCTTATTGTTTTTGTATCTACAAAGCAAGTTGGTAAGCTTCATCCACCGTAAACAATCTAATAGTGTGCATGTTCTTCCTATTATACCCTCATAAACCCTTCAATTAACAAGCAATGGCTTGTTGATTAGTTTCTATAATCTAACTCCTCATTATCAAGTCATGGAATTTCTCTATATATTGATCAACAGACATGTTCATCTTTTGTGTCTAACAAAGCATATCTTTATACACTATCTGCGCATAGTTGTTTGGCTAGTATTTTGTTTCTAATCAAGCCTTCATCTCTGCTTATTCTTGTATACAAGATTAGCGTGTGCGCCTCAATTGTTGTACTTTTACATTCTCTTACTATGAATGTGCAATCTCTTTTAATTTCAGTTTAACAAACTTGGTCGTTCTGTTTTCAGGCACTGAAAACCATTTAAAATAATCTTTTAAAGATACCATGATCAAACTTCTCATTAAAGTCAGTCACTTTCATCCTTATTTTTTAGTGAGTTTACTCATTTTCTTTGTATTTATCCCTGCCCATATGTTCTCCCTCTTCATATTCACCTCCCCCCATATCTTTCATCTAATTCTGCCCTTGTTTGACCTTCCTAATGCCTCCATTAATGCTCTTGTCCTCTATATTATCCACAAATACATTGCTGGAATTTTAGCTTGCAAAGATTACTTCAATTCATTGGAACCTACATCAACATAATCCTTAGCTCTAGGACTATTTATCTCTTTGTTAGACTTAATAGTTTCTTTCCTTTGACTATATTTTTAATGTTCTTGATCATTAAAACTTGGCATCGTATTGTTGCTTGACAATTTGATTCATCAGCTAATTAAACTATGGTAGCAATCATGTTCTATTTAGTGATTGACATGTTGACGAAGCTTAGAAAGGGCTGACATTAGAAAAAAAAAATTAATGGAGAGGACAAAGCAAACTAATACAACATTAAGAGTAGAGGGACCAATAAAAGCTTTTTACCAATGTTTCGACATATAGTTTCCTTCTGATTGGTGTATCCATTGCGGATACATCAACAATGGTGAAGCCCGATCAGCTTCTGTGCTCTGAATCACGAGCGATAGTTTTGTGACCTTAAGTAGGCCTCAGGTCCAACTTGCATTCAGCTTAGACCAGGAGCTCGAAGCCCGATCAACCTCGGCCCTCCAAACCACCCATTTGAGCGCCGCCCATGTGAACACGTGAGCCTGCCTTTTTCTAAATTTTCAAAGTAGAAGAAACTGTTTTCAGCCCGTAACAAATATTTAAATATTTATACGCAGGCGCACAAACCCCAGTCAGGTCTTAGCAGCCAACAAAAATTTGAAGACTTTGAAAATTATACTTTCAATGGTGGCATTTCCATTCAACAAAGTTCAGGAGGCTAATTACCAAAGAAACCAAAAATCTACTCATCCATGCGTGCATATATAAACTAGTGTCATCTCTATTCGGCTTGGTACAGTCTTTAACACTATGGGTGTCGCTAGCTACACACAAGAATTTACATGCCCAATTTCCCCAGCACGCATGTTCAAGGCCTTAATCTTAGACTCAAACAATTTGATACCAAAACTCTTGCCGCAAATCGTAAAAAGTGTTGATTTAATCCACGGAGATGGAGGAGCTGGAAGCATAGAGCAAGTCAACTTCACTGAAGGTTTGTAAACAAGGGCTTTATATTAAGGATAGTCATGGTAGCTTGCAGCCGCGGATCATGGCCGTCGCGGTGGCCCTGCGAATCACACGTATGGTTAGGATTCGTGGCAGCAAACAACTGCCATTGTCCTTAGCCTATATATTTAAGCATTCTCGCATAATATATGCGTATATATAATACACACACACGCAGCACCTAGCAATTTGTTTTAATTACTGATGCAAGTCTTATGCCAATATCACAACTTGGTGCATGCATTTGATTAGTTTACCATGCAGGTACTGATATCAAATACGTGAAGCATCGAATTGATGAGCTAGACAGAGTCAATCTCGTTTGCAAGTACACTATGATTGAAGGGGATCCACTTGGGGAGAAGCTTGAATCTATTGCTTATGAGGTCAGGTTTGAGGTAGGGAGTGATGGAGGTTGCGATTGTAAGATGACAAGCAGCTATTTAATGCTTGGAGATTTTACTCTCAAAGAGGAAGAAATCAAGGCTGGTCAAGACAAAGCTAGGGGAATATACAAAGTCGTGGAAGCCTACCTCCTGGAGAACCCTCATGTCTATGCTTAGTTTTGTGTCTTCATCATGAACTAGCTCTATATATGTTGATCTATTATGTGTCATTTCAGACATTTGTTCTTCGTATGTTATAATTCAGAATGGTAATTAAGATCGGAATATTACTACTGAGAATTCATGGAAAAAGCATTATTGATATGTACAACCCCATTTTCAATCGTATGTTACGTGGATTAATACTTAATATGACTAGTCTGCATTGTTCTATTATATTAATTAATACTTAATATATTACATGCAAGAGGACATAGCTCATTTAAGACAGCACATACAAGTTATCAGACAATTAATCCTATGTTGAAAACTTCCATGATTTCCTGTCACAAGGAAAAGAAGAAGAATGTTTTTAGATGTATATAGCACTGCCGGACAGATAAGAAAAGCGCATCATTACGAAGTAAAGAACCGAACTAGCAAATTAATTCCCCTGATGATGTGATTAAGATTAAGATAAATACTGTTTCAAACAAATTGCAATTCATGCCGAGGAATTTGGAAGATAAAATGGATTGAGCATGGAGAAATCATATAAAAACCTAGCTAGGACATGCTTTGCTTATTGAAAATTTTCCAACGAAAAGGAAATTGTTTGCCAATAAGAATACGAGGAAACTGGTTTCTCTTGGAAAACCGAACTGATTTTGTTCGGTCGAGTTGAATTAATTTTAAATTTTTAAGATTAAAATTAAGTTAAACTAGAATTATTTTTGAGTTTTCTAATTAATTAATTTTATTTTTCTTTTTAATAAGCTTTTTTCAGTTTTATTGATTTAATCAGTTTTTCAAGTTTGATCTACTTACCCTTAACCAAGCTATTTTCTTTTTTTATCAAGAAAAAGCAGAAAATTAACTCCTAGCTAGCAAGTACCGAGAGGAAAAATTGCAGTGAACAATACGGCATATCTTGAACCTATACCACATTTATTCACTAGCTAATTAAACATTTAGTTTCGTGAATTAATACTTAATATGACTAGTCTGCATTGAAGAAATTAGTGGGATTCATATTAAGAAGACT
>Ga0325411_1002108_pt1 | contig 22347 bp, 17 predicted proteins | sample PopdelMetagenome_13_FD_206181 | JGI IMG/M metagenome (GOLD analysis project Ga0325411, IMG submission 206181) | Populus deltoides microbial communities from Bellville, Georgia, United States - Xylem-PdIQD-R4 | ecosystem: Host-associated > Plants > Phyllosphere > Stem > Wood/Secondary xylem... | reverse complement strand
GGGAACAAGTTGCAGACTTATTTACTAAACCACTGCGTGCACCCATCTTCCATACACATCTAAGCAAGTTGAGCGTTATTGACATCCACACTCCAACTTGAGGAGGAGTGTTAAAGGAAAGATGATTGTACGATGTAATTAAGAGTGATCATAGCTTCTATAATTGTCAATCCTTTTATTCTGTGTAATTATAGTATGTAATCGTTATTAGCTTAGCTGTAAGATCTGCTGTTAATATCAGCTTGTTTATAGGAATTGCTTTCCTATAATAACACGTAGGTTCTGTATAAATCCTCACCTTGTATACTGTTACAATCATCAATGAAATATACATATTCTCAATTTATTAACCCCTACATTCAAATCAACGTCCAAGTCCAATCCAGCAATAGCAATAACTGGCCAGTAACTAAAAATCCACAAACCAAACCCCCCGCACCCAAATCAACAAATCAACGTCCAATCCAACAGAGTAATAATTAGTCCTCTTGAAATCACGGAAAGACAAAAGACGAAGGCAATTGCACCTTGCATTTAATGCACAATAATAACTGCACATCATCCCCTGCAAGACAACCCTCACATTACTTAACAACCCAGTCAAACCAGATGAAAACCCAATGGTTTTCCGGAACCCAACTCCAAGACTAGCGCACCCTTTATAGGCAGATTGAAACAGAGAAGGGAGGTGAGACACCCCAGAAAACAAACCGTGACAAAAGCAAGAAATTCAACCGCTGAGGAGACGAAGAGGTGCGAACACCAAGCCTGCATGCCCACAGGAAGCCCTGATCCACAGTAGAAAAAAGTGGTTGACGCTTCCCTGCCTCACCCTGCCTCTAACAAAGAAAGTAACCCAAAACCAAGACAACCCCGCCCAGCAACACCCAACCATGAAATCACCAAGGGCAAAATCAGCAGCATACTACCACAATCCACAGTCAAAATATCTCAGCATCCACAGTGAAGCAAACAGTAAAAGACCAACATGTTTTATATTTTTGTTAATTTATGTATAATTCTCAACTTTTGTATATTAGGAATTTAGGAATTAGAGATAACTAGTGGTCAAAAAATATTCTGACAAGTCATTTCCTGCAAGTGAACATACTTTCACAGAGTAAGAAATTAATTCCATTCAGTTTTTTCAAAGGTTGCGGAGCCAACCCCTTTCGATATTTCATCAAAGCCTATTTCCCATGAGTCGACATCTTCCATGTAATAGTCCCACCAGCCATAACCCTTTGCATCTGTCAAACGGTAAAGAAAACCACTACATCTTAGAACAAAAAAAGGCTTATAAATTAAAAGATAAATAAATTTTCAAAGAGTCCTTACTGGAAAAAGCTTTTAATTTCTCTTGTATAAAGCATATACCCACAATGACTGTAGACAAGTCTTTGTTTTCCTGCTGCAAATAAAGCTTTCTTTTCTTCCTTTTTGATTGGGACATGAATGACCTCCTAGAACTAATGATTGTCTTTGTACACTATGTTTCTGGCTATTACTTTGTAGGCCAAATATAAAACTCACGAAACATAAATAAAAGGTTGTAGATTTGAATTCTATATGAGAAAAAGTGAATTAAAATTATGAAAGTAGAGCATGAGTGAAACACTAGAACTAAATTAATTTCAACAGATGCTGTTAAATTTCTTCCCCATTATTTTAAGCTAAATCATTGGTAAATAATTGATGATGTTTAGACATATGAGTTTATGTATACTTCTCATGATTTGAGATTAAAAGAAAAACTTTTCTGAAAGATTAATGCAAGTAATATTTTTTACTATTAGCTTGTATTATCATAATAAGCCACATTTCTCCAACACAAAGACCTGCCCAAAGTGATCTATTCTAAATTATGTAATCATGGCGATAAAAGAGCTGCTTGATTTATAATAAAGATCCTAAAAAATTATATTGTTAAAATTTTAATTTGGCTAATCAGAATCTCAATAGAACTTCTTATTTATTCTCATATGGAAATTTTGGAATTATAATTGGACAACTCACAAATGGCTCGCAAGACAGTAACCTTATTAGTAATATAATTGATGCAATATCACCATCTTTTTTTTCAAGTTTTTTAACAATCAAATCCAAGAAAAGAACAATGCATTTTCAACAAAGCCAAACAAATTTTAAATCCAAAGAGAACCCACCAAATATTAAGTTAAAAAGGATCATACCCCTTTTTTAAAATAATGTCAAAATATGATCTTTTATCTTAATATCATACCCTTTCTCCAATAATCACCCTAAGTTTAATATGTTTTTTTTTTTTTTTATTGTTGGTATATAATAAATATCACCAATAAATTGATGACTTCTATCTTTCAATTTAATCAAAATCGTACATTTTTCTTTAATGGAAACCTTTGAATGATCTAAAAAGATGACATTACTTTTAATTGCTTTATCAAGTTCTATGAACTTGTTTTTGTCTCCACACATGTGGTTGTTGACTCTATTATCTAGATACCACATGTTTTTTTTTACTTGCATTCTCTTATAATGTACTAGTAGTACCTTTATCACATTGTCAGCTTCTTGGCTTGATTCTTGCAAAACTTCACATGCTTGCTTGGCGGTGGTTATGTTGACCACTATTTCAAAAGTGACATCAACCAGACATTGGTATAAAATTGTTAGTGCTTGTTGATATTTTCTTCGTGCTTTTTGCACGACCTTCTTTTAAACTGAAGTCAACCTTGCTCTATCTATAGGCTCCTCAATGTCCTTTTCAACAGTCTCTCATGTATCTTAGGAACCTAGCTAAGCTTTTATTCGAATACACCAAGTTTCATAGTTATCTTTTGTTGACCTAGGACATTGAAATGAGAAGTTTGGATTGACTATATCAAATAATCAAACCTAAGCTCTGATACAACTTGTTGGAAGAATGATATGTGTGGTAGAAAATAAAAAAATAGTAATGCAAGGTCAAGAACTCAAGAATAAGAAGAATATTGAGAAATGTATATTTTTATTAAGTGTTTATCTCTAAGCTCTCTTAGTTATTTTTTTTTTTGTGTTTATCAATAATATTGTTGAATTACAAGTTTTTTATAGGTATAAAGTCCTAGATAATTAAGAAATTAAATAAATTTAAAGAAATTCTAATATAAACAGGAATTATATTCTGTTGACTGGCCGGTTGATCATTTCTGAATTTTTTAGAAATCAAAATCTACTTTATTTTCGGAAAAATACTAACAAGACACCATGGCTTTTGACTACCATAAAAGGCAAAAACCATTTACTACACACTATAAGACTATGCCAGTGAATTCTCATATAAGAGGAAATTAATGTTATGGAGACTGTTTTAATCAAATAAATATCAATGAACTGATTATAAAATTTGCCAATTAAGTTATCTGCATGATGGCCAAGAAGATGATGCCCGAAAGTACGGTTAAAGCCAAAGCACTCTGAAATAACTGTAACAGCAAGCCATGCCATTTACTGCTTCGTAAGAACCATACCAACTAATTTCCAACCATTCACACATCTCCATTAAGAGGGAAATAAATTTCTTTAGCATAGCATAACACAGTAAAAGGAAAACCCACGCTAACTGGGTTGTACTTCTTCTTTTTTTGTAACACATTTTGCGGTTAGATGTAAAGAAACATCCCAAGGAGTCACTACTGCAAACTGTGTTCATAGGGAATGAACACACAGCTTTTTATAAGGAAAATAGTTTCAGAAGCCTGAAGCTGATCATAAAGAAATGACAAAAAATAGAGCACCTTGAAGTTAGAGTAAATAGGCTACCAATATGCGCGTGCATGCATGCACAGAGAATTGCTCCTGTTCCACTTTACTCTCCACCGGGAACTCCTACTCCAGATTATTTCATCATAACCCAAAAGTGGACCACTGTGCCTTTATCAGTACTCACTCAAATATTAGTGAAAGTTAGAATCTCCAGAAGAATATTGAACCATGAACACGAACACTTTAAAGGCCATGCAAGCTATTTTCGATCTCGTTATACAAAATACATTGTTTGGCATTTGTATGTATTGTTATTCATGCCTGAAACAGGATTACCCATGAAGGGTTTGTAGTTTCTGCAGTTAGAACCTGAGGCAAGACCCTGCATGCACGATTCACATGCAACAGTACTGAAAATCATATAAAAGCTTTAGATTAAAAAAATTATTTCTACTTGCAGTGCGGCGTATTGTGTAACAATCATCTAGTTTAAACTAATATAAATCACACAAACAAGCAACTGTTCATTGTATTGAAATATATATACTACCAGAAAATTGATAAATACAAACAGAAATATCGAGGGAATATTTCCGTCGGTAACTTTCCGAGGGATTTTACCGACGGAAATGTTCCCTCGGTATATACCGAGGGAATTACCGTGGGAAAAAAAATTAAAGAAAAAAAAATGATGACGTGTCATTTTTACTAATGGAATTACCGACGGAATAAATTCCATTGGTAATGCTGTCGGTAAACTGTGAACACTGTTCATCATGTCAATTACAAAGGGAATCACCGACGGAATTTTCCAGAGAGCTCCAAAACTGTTCACTTTCCAATTGTAATGTTAATTGTTGTTCTTTACGGACAAAATCACCGACGGATTGAAAAGTCGTCGGTGTTATTTGGCGGTTTTCTAAAAAAATTCAATTAATTTAAATTTTTTATTTAAATATTACAGACGGAATCACCAACGGATTGAAAAATCATTGGTAAATTTTTGGCGGTTTCTGAAAACTTTTTACGAAATTGAAAATTTAAATTAAATATTACCGATGGAATTACTGACGGAATAATTAAAAAATATTAATATTCAATTATTCGTCGGTAAATCCGTCGGTAAAGCGCCCCTATAAAAAGCCTGAATCACCTTATTTCACAAGAGACAGGCCCATTTTTTATTATTATTCTTCTTGTTTTTCTCCTTCTTCTTCTTCTTCACTATATGTAAAAAACATCATCAAGGTATGTCTTCTTCTTCTTCTTCACTATAGGTAAAAAAACATCATTTCTTATCTATTTCTTTCTCTTCTTTTCTCTCCTCATCTCCTTCTCTTTATCTCCATGCTTGGGTATGTCTTCTTCTTCTTTCTTCTTTTATCCTCTTAGTTTTTTTTTTTAATTAATATGTTTAACGATTTTTTTCTCTCTCCATAGCTTCACTTGCAACTATATTAAGGTAAGATTTTTTTTTCATGATTTTTTTCACTATATTTTTTTTATTTTATTTTTAATTTTTTTGTTCTTAATAATTGTATAAATATTGTTGTGAGATTTTTTTTTTTCATATGAGATCAATTTTTAGTAGATTTATTTCTAGGATTTTTAAATTTTTAGCAATTGCAACTTCATTTTTTTCATATGAATTTTTTTAGTTGAATTTATTTGTTACAAATTTGTTTGAGTTGATTTTCTTATTCTTTTTTCCAAGCATTTTGAGTATATATTATACAGTGTTAATTTAATTATTTTATAATTTTATAAAATGAATTTTTTTAAATGTTTTTAAATAATTACCGACGGAATTACCGATGGAAATTCCATCGGTAAGTCCGTCGGTAAATCCGTTGGTAATAAAAAAAATTATTACCGAGGGATATGTCGATGAAATGAAGCGGATAAATTTATTTTTTTATTACCAACGGATTTACCGATGGACAAAACATTACCGACGAAAGATTCACCGACGGAGCATTTCCATTGGTGATTCCGTCGGTAAATTAATTTTCGACGGAATATGTGTCTTACGCCGACGGAAAAATTCCGTCGGTAAAACTGTTAAATCTTGTAGTGATACATCAAATCATCTAATAATTTTAAATGATAAAAATATAGTTTAAAAATATAGATGAAATGATTTAATGAGTTTGTGTTATTAGCGAGCTTAAAATTAGTTTTTATCAATATAATATACATAATTTGCAATTAGGTGATCCATACATATACAATAATATTTCTTATCCTCAACCCTATACTTTAATAATTATCTATCTAATTCCACGCTTTCATTGGAGCATAAAAATGTTTAAAAACCCTTTCAAATTGATTTAAACCTTGAACATGATGAAATTAGTTGGTATAAATGTTATTTTTATCTTATATTGATACTTTTTAGTCATGTTTTTATTTTTTTATTAAAAAAAATCACTATCTATCTTCAAGGATTAAAGCAACTTATTTTTATTATTCTTATCAAAAATATTTTTTGATACTCTTAATTAATTTGTTTTAAAGTAAGGCCATATATAAAATCTAGAGAATCAGGGAGGCCAAACAGACTATAGATCCTGAATATCAGAATGAGAAAAGTATTGCATGTGAATGGTATGGGAAAGAATATAAAGATCCTTAACATACGCTCTGATAAACTCCATATTGGTGTGGATATTCCTTCACGAGCAGATGTTCTTCCAAGTATAGTAATTGGTATTCATTGTCAAATAGTTTCTTCTTCGCGGGCGTTTTGCTAGCTTAGATGGTAAAGTTATCTCACGTAACACCAATGGGATCGAGTTCTATCCATACAAGAGCCAAACATCCAACGAATTAACAAGAAGGAAGAGAATAATTGATTGTGTGGTGGATAACTGATGTAAGAAAAGTAAATTGTTAAGCGATTTTGTCATTTAAAAGCCAATAAGGTGATTCGCTTAGCATTGCTAAGGTGCAATTCAATGTTTTGAAATGGGGTTCTGAAGTCGTAGATTGTGTTTGGTGAGTTGTTGGTAGTTGAAGGTTATGCAAATGCTTACTTATGAAGTTTGTTTCTGATTCAATTACAGGTTAGTGCGATACTGGACTCGGAGTTATTGAGTGAAGGGTTAATACCGATTCAACAACATGCTCATGATATGCTGCTGGTGGACAATCCACTTGACTGTGCCATATCGATCTACGACTTATGGCCAGGTGTTTGAATACACTATCTACTGTTCCTTTTCTTTTTCCTTGTTCTGTAAGTATTTTTGCAATCTTATTTCTTCTTTGAAAATGTTAGATTACATCTCGATTGTTGGTTTTGGCATCCAATCCTCATATTCTCATATCTGCTTGTGTGGCTATGCTTTCTTCACATACAGTGGAGGACGGTATAAAACTCAATGTTCCTGCAAAGGGTGCTGAGTAGTAATTGACACTAAATCTGTTGTGTCGTGTTATTCCTTGGCAACTATGTTTGTCTAGCTAGGATTATAACAAACATAGGCTATCCTTCAGAAATTAGTATTCATTGGCACCTTTGAACACTCAACAGAAATCAGTAACATCATCAGAATGTGAATATGTTTCACTAGGCTGCACTAAAGTCTTGAATAATTTGCTTTAGTTTTTCTATTGACAGGTGGGAGTAATTTCATATGTCGCAGTCTAATTCATTACACTGGCTCTAATGGAAACTTGAAAACTGGCCAGCTGAAAATAATTGGTACGTGTTCCCTAAAGAAGGATAGATATAGTAATTAACACAGAGGAAAGATTTCTAGTTAAATTGATGTAGCCTCTTCCAACCCAAGTGTTTTTTTCTTTTTCTTACGAGTTATCACTTGACCTTTTATTCCATAAACATGGCTAGTTTATTTTTCAATTGATTCATCTTTTGGTTGAAAAATGATCCTCTTTATTATTTAGAGCTCATGCAAATGTATTTATCTATTTATTTTCAACTTTCCCTCCTCCTTCCTAAGTTGGTTGAAAGCACATTCCTCTGGAAGCTGCATGATCTATCTAATAATGAAGCAGCACCGGAAAACAATATTCGTCAAGTTCCAACTGGCTTGGACATAGATTTTTCTTGTCGAAGCACAACAACATCCCATACATTGTGATGCAATATCGAAAGAGATAAATCTGCTAATGACATTGGTCACTATCTCGAGAGGACAACTGGTTTAATTGTTGCTTGATTTAGGATTCATCCAGCTGTTAGAACCCTTCAAGAATTTTTAATTTGACTTTTGGAAACGTACAGACAGCTAGCCAAGGCGACTCAAAACTGTTCATAAAGGCAATCAATGATGGTAGAGTTCATGCAATAGTATCATGGTAAGCATATCTCTGCTGTTTTCTGTCACATTTTTTGGATAGCTATAACATATGTATATATCTATGTCTGTTCTGGTGGATTCTTCATCTTGATCTTGGAGGGACAGTCTTTTATTCCACTGCTTCTAGATGGATAACTTCAATAAACACAAGTCACAGATGCTTACCCGGTTAGTCATTTATCTTTTTCTTTCCCGTGCCCTAATTCTCTCCTCAGCCGGCCCTATTGGGCTTGGGTCGGATAGAATTTGAGTCTAAATTGAAAAATTATTATATAATTATGAATTAAATTAAAAAAAAGGTTTAGACTCAGGTGGGATGAAACTTGAGACTTAACTAAATGGTTTTGATACAATCAAGGATCAAAGTTAATGAAGAGGAAAAAAATAGTTGGTAAGTAAAGAACACGTACCATGTGGGAGGACATGTCGCGTTATGATGGAACATATGACGCCCTCTAGCCTCCAAAAGCAGTCTTCATTTGTATTTCTTGATGCATCTTAATGGTCTTGTTCCTTCATTGGTATTTTTTTCTCTAGCCTCCAAAATCAGTCTATCACATGCTAACTGATGAAACTACAGGAGACGAAGATGAGGGACAAACAATAACAGGAACAGGGGGAATTTAAATCAAAGATCAGAGCGGGAACACCCCCAACGACGAAACACATCGTTTTAGTTTATTTTGCAATATTATTAGAAGACACGTGTAATAAGGAATATTACCCTTAAGTTTCGGAACAACCAAATTGTGTGGGTATATAATTGGTTGCAACAGAATAGAAATTACGTTGAAAAATTATAATGCAAGAAACGCATGAAGATAGATTCGGTGAATCATTTCTTGTTTCTATACAATTTTCACTTCTTCTTCATCTATCCAATTGATATCTAATTGCGATCTACACCAATTAACCAAATTAAAACTGAGATCAGTAACAGGGGAAGCCATTTCCATTCCACCAATAACAACTGGTATCAAAGCTAACCTTCCTTGGCTGAAGCTATGGCGCCAGACATGCGAACCACAAAGACAAAAAGGCTTGAGGAGTCCATTGAACTGACAAAAAAAGAAACCAACCACAAGTATGAATTACTCGTTACTCTTGTGAAAGAACAAGGCCAGAAGCTGAACACAACCACAAACTGTCATGGAACTCAAATTGAAGACATAAAGAATTTGCTTAGTGGTCTGGCGCAACAGTTGGAGTTTGTCATGCAAAGGATTCCATTTGCTACAAGGGAATCAAGTCAGGGCAGGGATAAGCAAGCGGCTCATCAGAATGAATCAATAGGCAGACCTAGCTATTTTAATGAGGGAAGACCAGCTGTTTTTAAGGTACACAGGCCAAAACACCTCTTTCTAATATTCAGAGGGGATGATGTGCATAGATGGTTGTATAAATGCAATCAATACTTTGAGATTGAGGATATTGAGGATTTTGAGAAACTGAAACTTTCTTCTTAGTATTTAGATGGCATAGCTCTATATTGGCACCCAAATTTTATAAGAAACTTAAATAACCAGAGAGTAAGTTGGGATGAGTATGTAGAAGCTTTGTGTTACAGATTTGGAGGGCAGAAGGACCCTATGGAAGACCTGATTGACTTGAAACAAGTAGGGATATTGGAAAACTATATCCACGATTTTGACATTCTATGGAATAAGGTAGGCATAGGGGAGAAACAAGCTTTAGTTATGTTCTTAGGGGGTCTAGAATTGGAGATTAAAAGCACTGTCAAAATGTTCGAACCCAAAGACCTGAGGCAAGCTTACAACCTCGCTAGATTGCATGCCAATACCTTAGCTCAAAGCTAAAATACAGGATTTACATCAAAACACTCAGCCTCCACTAACAGCCACAGCCTGCCACAAAAAACCATGCAACCACCAAACTTAACTTGTACAAATCTTACTACAGCAGCCAACTTACCCAAGGCTAGTCCTACATATTGGCCAAATAACAGTGCTCAAAACTCTTTCAACAAAACTGCCAGTAAACCTACCAAATCTATAAAAAACCAAGAGTTTGAAGAACGTAGATTAAAAGGGTTGTGTTTCTGGTATGATGACAAATTTGTCCTAGGTCATAGGTGCAGAAACAAGAGGTTGTATTCTCTAAGTATTATAAACGAGGAGGAAGAAATTAGAGGAGAGAAGAGGTGTGAGGAGGGATGTCTAACTGGAGAACTAATACCCAAGATTTCATTAAATACTTTAGAATGGACTGTTGGGTTCCACACCATGAAAGTTACAGGGAAGGTAGGAAAGTAGGTTCTCCACTTTCTAGTGGATTCGGGAAGCACTCACAACTTCATAAACTCTTCATTAGCCCATAAACTACAGAACAACTTAACCACCATCACCCCTATAACTATACAAGTTGCCAATGGAGGAAAGATGTCGTGTACTTTAGTGTGTAAGGGCTTGAAATGGGAGATACAAGGGGTGTGCTTTGAAGCAGACGTGTTCATCATGGATTTGAGTAACTATGACATAGTGCTAGGTGTTTAATGGTTGTCAATACTAGGGGACATTCTGTGCAACTACTAGCATCTTTGGATGTCCTTTGATTGGCAGGGCCAGAGGGTGTTGCTGAAGGGAGAAAGTCCAATCAAATTCCAAGCTATTAAGCTTACACGACTGCAGGGGTTATTAAACAGTCCAAAGCAAATGGCAGAACTTCACTTATGTAGTCTACAAGTCTTGGAGGATGATGCTCTCGCTCTTAGCTCCCTGACAATAAAACAACATCACCACCAGGATACCACGTTAACAACATTGCTGGAGAATTACAATGACCTCTTTAAAGAGCCTAAAGGACTGCCCTCAACTGGGGCCATGATCATATTATACCCTTGAAGGAAGGGAGTCAACCCGTTAACTTGAGACCATACAGATACTCAGGGCTGCAGAAGGATGTGCTCGAAAAAATGGTAAAGGAAATGCTAGGAAGTGGAATTATAAGGCCTAGCAACAACCCTTTTGCCTCTCCAGTAGTGTTGGTTAAGAAGAAAGATTCCACATGGCAACTTTGTATGGATTATAAAGCACTGAAAAAATTGACTATCAAGGACAAATACCCTATTCCAGTGGTGGAAGAGTTACTGGAGGAACTGGTTGGAGCAACAATATTTTCGAAGATTGACCTTCGATCTGGTTATCACTAGATTAGGATGGGTTCAGGGGAGGAATTCAAAACAACTTTCAGGACACATAATGGCCACTATGAGTTCTTAGTTATGCCATTTGGGTTTACTAACGCTCCAACTACGTTTCAGAGCTTGATGAATAAGGTTTTCCGAGCACACCTCAGGAAGTTCATCTTGGTATTTTTGACGACATATTAATTTACAGCAAGACATCTGCAGCTCACTATGAACATTTACAGACTGTTTTCGACCTTTTGAGGATACATCAACTAGTTGCAAAGGAAAGTAAGTGTAGCTTTGGCAGCGAACAAGTCGAATACTTGAGTCATATTATATCAAAATATGGAATTGCTACCGACCCCAACAAAATCAAAGCTATAATTGTGTGGTCATTGCCTAGGAACTTACTGTAACTTATAGTGTTTTTGGGGCTTACTGGCTACTATAGATGTCATAACCCAATTCTGGGTTATTCCCCGAAATTCATTTTTTTTCAAAATAAAAATAAAATAAAATAAAATAAAAGCTGGCAACGTGGAGAAAGCAGACCGGAAAATCAAACTGCAATTTTTGGAGGAAATCCAAGGCCTAATTGTACCCCATTATGCCCAAGAATGGAGAAAAATGCAAATTCAAGGTCAAATTAAATTATTATTGGACGAATTTGCATAAAAATTAAGTCCAATGACATAATTACATTTTTAATAGGCCAATTTGATTTAATCATGGGCCAAATTAAATTTTAATTATGTTTAAGAATTAATTTGAGTCCAATTGAAGGATTTAATTAAGTGCAAGGACTTAATTATACTTTAAATGGGTCAAATTAATTTTATTTGGGGCTTAATTGGTGAAAAATTAAGTTTGGGAGCCTAATTTGGGCTTAATTGAGAAGATTGGAATTTTAAGAGACCAAATTTAATTTTTACCAAGTTAATTGATTGAAATTAGGGGCCAAATTGCAAGAAAATTGAAGTTTTTGGGTCAATTAGGGGCCTAATTGAACAAATCCAAGGCCAAGGACCATTCTGCAATAGGCGGCAAACTATGGGGATTCAATTAACAAAAACCGGGGGTGAAATTGAAGAAATTGAAAGTTTAATGATCAATTAGGGGTTAAATTGACAAAATCCGAGACCAAGGACCATATTGTAAAAGGCGCGTAACTTCAGGGCTGCAATTGAATTTCATCAGGGGCTTAATTGCATTAAATCCAAAGTTTATGGTCAATTAGGGGTTCAATTGCAAGAAATTGAAAGTTGGAGGACTGAATTGAAAATCAGATTAAATCCCTAATTCAGTCAAAACGGTGCCGTTTTGTATAAAAAAAAGAAAAGGGGGGGAGGAGGAAGGGACCAGACGACGCGTCGTCTGGTCACTGTTCATTGTCTTCCCCGTTTAACCCAAAGGAAACAGCGTGGGAGCCTTATTTGCAGGTGCATTTAATACTTGTTTTCTCCATCAAATAGAACAAAACTTGCACATAAAGGATCCCCTGCAGTTCGTCTACAACCCCATGTGAACGGTTCAGGATGAATGACAGCACAGAGACGCCGGCGACGGCGTGAAGAGGTCAACTCAGGCAGCCTTTTCCAGCAGATTTGACAACGCAGGGAGGCTACTTTGAACCAACGGTTGGGATCCTTCCCAACATAATAAAGGGCTAAAAATTTTTCCCTCGTGAAGACAAGATTGCCCTCTTCCACCGCCTATAAATAGGAGCAAATTTCATGTTCGGAGCAAGAAGAAAATCGAGTGCAAAGTTGACAAAAAATCATCATTTCTCCCTTGTTTTTCATCATTTTCTGCTTTCTCCTTCTCAGCCACACCTTTGGCCGCCACTAATCTCGCCACCGTCCCTCCACCACAACCTTCATCACAGCCAGACACTCCAACAACCTTACGTGGCGTTTGCACCACCTCTCCCTCTCTCTCTCTTCTCTGTAAAAAAATTTTCCCTCTCCGCCACCGTGACTCCAACAGTAGTAGCGACCACCCTTTCCAGCGGTTTCTACCCATACCAGCAGCAGTAGAGGCGGCGACTCTCTCCTCATCCGCTCCAACCGCCAGCGACCGCAGCACCGTCCGTGACAGCAGCAACACCTGCAACTCAGCAACAGCAACCCTGGCAGCACAACTCTCCACCGTTTCCACCGCTTGCACCACGTCGTTCTGGGCTGGGTTCAGCCCGGCTCTAAAGAAATAAATAAAAGTATTGGGCCGAGGTTAGCCCAACTATTTCGGGCCGAGGTCGGCCCAACCTTTTCTATGGCTGGGCCGGCCCAGCCCAGCCCATGTAGATTTTTATTTATTTATAATATTATATTATAATATTAAAATATTAAAAAAAACAAAAAAAAATTCCAAAAATTTCCATAATCCTTTTGAAAAATTTGTGATTTTCTCAAATATTTTTTCTACTAATTTTATATAATATCGGGTTGTATATTTACACTGTAAAATACAAGTCCGGTATTAAAATACCCTGTTTTCTCCGAGATATTTCAAAAAAAAAAATTATTTTCATGCATAAGGCCAAATCCTAATTTTTTAAGCATATTTTTCACAAAAAAAAATTGCATCTTTTTCATGTTTAAAAATCCAAAGATGGATATCGTAACCGGTTTATGATTATCCATTAGGATTCGGCCAAAATGTCAAAAAAAAATTCCCAATCTTTTTTAGCATCTAGATGTAGACTTTAATATTTGGGGGGTGTAAAATTACACGATAAAGTATACCCTCAGATATTAAAGATACAAGTTGCTAAAATTCAGACTTTAGAACGATTAGAATTTAACCCGATAAGGTAGAGACTCCCTCATGAAGGAAGATCTGCCTTGAACCTTAGAAAAGACCAACAAATAGAAACTCGACCTAGAAAAACAATCAAACAACAATGCAGCTTACCTTAGGTAGGGTGCACTGGGGGTGATGCATTTTCCTCTTGCACAATTAGTCCCTTACCCAGACTCTCGCAGACCATAGGTTCCTAGTGACCATAATACTAGGTGGCGACTCCTGAACCTTAATCATAATTTCATGATTAAAAAACCCTTCCCAACACACAACACCTCATCAAGAGACACAATATGAGCCTCCTCCGTCGCCAGACGACGTCGCGCCCCCCGCGACAATAGAAGATTTGTCAAGGGATACAGATCCATTTGCAAACCCTTGACACAACTCCTAAAAAAGGATGCCTTTGGTTGGAACCAAGAAGCAACTACTGCATTCACCTTACTCAAGGAGCTGATGACCACTCCTTCAGTAATATCTTTGCCAGCTCTAGATAAATTATTTGTTGTAAAGACCGACGCATCCATGATGGGTGTAGGTGCATTACTTATGCAAGAGGGGCATCCTATTGCCTATATCAGCAAGTCTCTAGGTCATAAATAGTAAGCCATGTCTATTTATGAAAAGGAAATGTTGGCTATACTGCATGCAGTCAACAAATGAAAGCATTATCTCTGGAGGCGACATTTTAAGATTCTCACGGATCATGTAAGTCTTAAATATCTCCTAGACCAAAAGATAGTTACTCCTATGCAGCACCAATTGTTAATTAAATTAATAGGGTATGACTATGAGATCGAATACAGAAAATGGAAAGACAATGTGGCAGCTGATGCCCTCTCACGAACTTCAAGCTAATTACTTTATTCCTTGGTTGTCTCTTCAATCTCTACCAAGCTCATGGAGGAGTTTGCACAATCTTGGCAAAAGGATCCATATTTGCAGACTGTCATTCAAAACCTGCAAGCCTCTCCAACATCACATTCACACTACACATGAGTCAATGGCCACCTACAGAGGATGGAAAAAATTGTGGTGGGGCGTGATTTGGACTTACACAGAAAGTTAATCTCTTTATATCACAACTTAGTCGTGGGTGGTCACTCAGGAAGCACGGCCACTACAAAAAGGGTGGGAAGTTTGTTCTACTGGAAGGGCCAGCAGAAACACGTTCAACAGTTTGTGTGAGCATGCTCAGTCTGTCAACAAAACAAGCATGAGAATGTAGCCACTCCATGGCTACTATAACCTCTGCCTATTCCTCATGCTCCATTCATTGATATCAGCATGGATTTCATCGATAGGCTGCCTAAATCTGAAGGCAAGGACGTCATTATGGTGGTAGTTGATCTTTTCAGCAAATATGCTCATTTCATGAGCCTCAGCCACCCCTATTCAGCACCTACAATGGCTAAGATATTCATGGATAATGTGTATAAATTACATGGTCTTCCAGCATCAGTTGTCAGTGACAGGGATCTAATATTTCTGAGCAAATTCTGAAAAGAGTTGTTCACCATACAAGGGGTTAACTTACTCTACTCCTCAGCATATCATCCTCAAACTAATGGTCAGACAGAGATCGTAAATAAATGTGTTGAAAACTACCTAGATGCATGACAGGGACCAACCCAAACCAATGGGCACGATGGCTATCACTTGCAGAATGGTGGTACAATACCAATTTCCATTCTTCAACTTAGCTCGCTCCATATGAAATACTGTAGGGGTTTCCTCCCTCTATATATGTTTCTTATCTTCCTAGAGACTATACGGTGGAGTCAATTGATGACATTCTAACCAGGCAAGAAGAAATGCTTAAGCAAGTCAAGAGGAACCTACAAGCTGCTTAGAACAGGATGACATAAATTGTTAATAACAGGCGCAACGAAAGGAGCTTCTCTATAGGGGACTATTTTTATCTTAAACTCCAACACTACAGGCAAAAATTAGTAGTCCACATATCATCACAGAAACTATCAGCAAAGTTTTTCGGTCCTTACCTGGTTATCAACAAGATTGGCAACGTGGCGTACAAACTAGAATTTCCACCTTCCTCGACATACACCCAGTGTTCCACGTTTCACAAATTAAGAGGCATGTCGAGAGCCAACCAGTGCAGACTACCCTGCCACAAATGCCTTCAACCCCTGCATTACAACCACAAGCAACAATGGACAGACGCACCGTGAAGAAAAAGAATCAGGCCGCTACTCAATATTAATTCATTGGAGGGGTTCTTACTTGCAGACGCTACTTGGGAATATGCAGAGGAAATCACAACTTGTTTTCCACACTTTAACCTTGAGGACAAGGTTGTTTCAATGGGGGAAGATTTGTCACATGTTGTAATTGATGAAACTACAAGAGACGAAACGAGGGACAAACAATAACAGGAACATGGGGAATTTAAATCAAAGATTAGAGCGGGAACGCATCCAATGACTAAACGCACCGTTTTAGTTTATTTTGCAATATTATTAGGACACGTGTAATAAGGAATATTACCCTTAAGTTTTGGAACAACCAAATTGTGTGGGTATATAATTGGTTGCAACAGAATAAAAATTACGTTGAAAAATTATAATGCAAGAAACGCATGAAGATAGATTCGGTGAATCATTTCTTGTTTCTATACAATTTTCACTTCTTTTTCATCTATCCAATTGATATCTGATTGCGATTTTCACTAATTAACCAAATTAAGACAGAGATTAGTAACAGGGGAAGCCATTTCCATTCCACCCATGACACAGTCTTCATTGGTAAGTAAAGAATTTTGTAGCTTTTTTTATTATTTCTTTAAGAAATCAAATTTTTTTCTAATTGTTTATTATAGTCTCTTAGAGTAAAGAGAGAGAAAAACCAAAAAGATTGTAAAATGATAAGTCTTTTTTTTTTTTTTTGTTAGCTCTGAGAATCTTGCAACGAGCCTGTTGAAACAAACCATCTACGCCAATCATGAATATTAGAGTAAATATAAAACGATCAAATAAAAAAATATTCAAGGGGAAAAAAAGAAGAAGAAAAGTGCATTGTGCGAATCCAAATGTGTCTGCCGTTACAGGGGAAGAATAGGTAACACCAAGGCGCATTAGTTTTTCTTAATAATCAATAATTTATTGTGAAAAAGAAGATCATAGAAAAAACGGTGGAGATATCCCATATATTATTTTGTCAATTGACTAACGGATGAATGTTTGGATCTTTAGAAGTTTGCAGTTAACTCCCGTAGTCTAGAGTAAGGACAAGGTCTGGAAGGTTAGTTAGGTTAATCCAGTTTTTTTTTTTAGTTTTTTATTAAAACAATTTCATTTATTTTTTAAAATAATAACAGGTTTTTAGAGTAGTTTTTTTTAATGAAATCAAGAATATATATATATAATAATAATAAAAAAACCTGATCAGTATGGGCAGAATTTTAGCTACATATATAGATTATAACCTAGACATTAACTTAATTACAAGGAATAAATACAAGAAAATATAAAACTCTACTAATAAAGTAAATAATATAAAATCACACGAAATATATTTACCCTTGATTAGTCGTTAGGTATATCAAACTGAAGAGTTCATGTTCCTGATCTACAGCACCGGTTTTTAGAGTAGGTTTCACTACATTGATAGGTCCTGATTCAATCTGTATTTTTAACTGACTCAATTCCTTCTCTTATTTATTTTTTTTTCTTTTAACTCATACCTACTTGTCTAAATCTCGGGTCAGCATTGTGCCCGGTCTTAGCCTCCTAGTTCTAGCTTAACATGATGGAAAGCTAGCTGTGGGTCAAGCACCAGAAGTCATGGCATGCCCTATTTTCCTTTGAAATTTCGAGATTCAACTAATTCGAAAGCAGCTGCATGCAAGTTTCACACAGGATTCCGTAACGACTAATCAAGGGTACTTCACTTACACTAATTAATCAAAGTAGTCTGGTGGATATTTTGGTACAAAAGCTTTATTTGTTTTTTATTTTTTTTTAAGTTGAAAAGAAAGAGAGAAACATAGAAAAGAAATGAAAAAAAATTTAATCCCCCATATTCTAATCATAAAAAATAATCTTAAAATTAATGTATTTATCTTGAAAATAAAAGTTCAATGAAGATTATTTGAACTTCTAACCATGATAGAAAAAGTAGATAAAGAATCCTCAAAATTCATTTTAATTTAATTTAATTTTATATTTTGAAACTAGTTAGATTGTATTTTTAGATGAAAATATATTAAAATTAAGTTTAAATTTCTTAATTTTCAAACCACCAAAATAGTCAAAAATTTATTGTGACATGTAATCCATCCATAAGTTTGTTAATTAAAAAAAACTTAAGTGAATGATGTATTGTACTCCTGAGTTATGAAAAAAAGAAGATAAAGGTGCATCTGAGATTTTTATAATAGGCCAGGTGCGTACCAAACCTTCTAAACCTAGAAGCCCTTATCTTTTTTTTAAAAGGCCATGCACCCATATTCATCCTCTATCTTTTTTATTTATACAATTGGATTATTTTTTATACTTTATAATGAATTTCTTTAAAATATTTTTTTTAAATGATATGTTAAAAAAATCCGGCTATACCATAATTGTTTAAAAATATTTTTTTTATAATAGTATTAAAAATTATTTTATGAATAATATATATATGAAAGTAACATACAAAATATTCAAAATAAATACATATGAATATTTAATGAGAATAGATTATCTATATTGTTATTTTTTTATTATGATTTTTTTATATAGTTTTTTAAATAAATATTTTTTTTCATATAATCACGTAAAAATTATAAAGGCATGTTTTTTTTTTAATTGAAACTTGCTTTTCATAGTATGATATATTTTTTTTTACTTAGAATTATACTTCTAATAAAAAAACACTTGTTTTTATCAAAATAAAAAAATAAAGAAATACATGGAATGAGAGTTTTGATTAAAGGAATGTATATATATATATATATGGGGAAATGTTACAAAAGTTAATGTAGAGATTACAATATAAGAATAATAAACCTTTCCTAAATATATACAAGCTTATACTATAATATGCTCCCTCAAACTGAGAGTAAAGATTCTACCTGAAGAGTAGTAAAAAAGGAAGAGGAGAGAGGTTTTGTGAGAACATCTGCAAGTTGATCCTTAAAAGAAATAAAACGAATCTAAATGGCTTTTGTAGCAACTCTATCATGAACAAAATGATAATCAACCTCAATATATTTAGTACGAGCATGAAAGATAGGTTTGACAGATAAATAAGTAGCATCCAGATTATTACACCAAGTCATAAGCACTAAAGAAGGAGTAATCTGTAGATCTTGCAATAAATATTGAAGCCATATGACCTTATAAGTGTCATCAACTAAGGCTTTATACTTAGTCTCGGTAGAAGATCGAGCAACAGTGCGTTTTTTCTTGGACTTCCAGGAAATCGGTGTATGACTACAGAAAATAAGATAGTCACCCATAGATTTACAATCATCAACACTACCAGCTCAATCAACATATATAAAACCATGCAAGGAAAAAAGAAGAGCTACGTGATATGAAGACCAAAAGAGATCGTACTCTTAAGATAACGCAGAATGCGTTTAACGACAGCTCAATGTGAATCTGCAGGAGCATGCATATACTGACAGATTTTGTTAACAACAAAATAAATGTTTGGTCTTGTAAAGCTGAGATACTGAAGCGCACCAATAATTTGCCAAAAACATGTAGCATTAAAGAACAAGCAATCTAACACGGAAGTAACCTTTGATGTAGAAATAAGAGTATCAACAGGCCTGTAAAAGGACATACTTGCCGATGATAAATGTCGCGGGGTCGCGCGCTGCGACGTTATTTGGCGACGATGAAGGCTTTTGTTGTGCCTCCCTGATAAGGTGTGATGTGTTAGGAAATGTTTTTAGATTTAATCATAAAATTATGATTAATGTTTAGGAGTCGTCACCTAGTATTATGGTCACTAGGAACATATGGTCTGCGAGAGTCTAGGTAAGGGACTGCTTGTGCAAGGGAAAGACGCATCACCCCCAGTGCACTCTATCTAAGGTAAGCTGCATTGTTGTTTAATTGTTTTTTTTCTTAAGTCGAGTTTCTATTCGTTGGTCTTTTATAAGATTCAAGGCAGATCTCGTTTCATGAGAAAGTCTCTACTTTATTGGGTTAGATCCTAATCGTTCTAAAATTTGAATTTTAGCATCGTATTTATTTACACCTTATATCTTTAATACCCAATGGTGTGCCTTATCATGTAATTTTACACCCCCAAATATTAAAGTCTACATCTAGACCAAAAAAAAAGATTGGAAAAAAGTTTTTGATATTTTGACCAAACCCTAATGGATGATCATAAACTGGTTATGACATCTATTTTTTGGATTTTCGAAACATGAGAAAGATGTAATTTTTTAATGAAAATATGCTTGGAAAAATTTTAGAATTTGGCCGTGTGCATGAAAACAATATATATATATATATATATATATATATATATATATATATATATATAAAAGATAATGTCCAATAGTTAATATCAAGATTATAATACAAGAATAATAAACCTCTTTCTAAATATATACTAGCCTTTGCTATAATAGACTGGCCTTCCAAAGACGTTAACCTTTTTAACCTTCAAGCTTCTTCCCTAATAACCAAACACTGAAAATGAACGAAATCTTGGGGGGGGGGGGGGGTTCCCAGTATTGCAATACTATTTCCAACTGTTACATGCCCACAATGTTGTAGATCGAATCAAGAAAGACATGTTCTGGTACTTTTGTATTAATCTTCTGCAACCCATGTCAGGAATCAATGTTAAGAAGTTAGAATTTTTGTCCTTTGGAGCCCTTCAACTTGCCGTTGCTACACATGACAAATTGCTGTCGACTTCTCTGGCTAAGATAATTCATGGTCACTCTACATTAAATTGGATCAAATCAACTCCTGTACTTCCAATCTAAGGTGATTTGAGCCCCTTCATCGATCCCACAATCCGATACTAATTATATAGCTAGATGAATGCCGCTTGTTATGATGTAATTGGTTGCAGAGTCTCAAATTAATTACTTTAATGAATTAGAGGAATAAATTTGATCCAATTCAAAATAGAGTTTGATTAAATCAAATGTGCAAAACAGAGGGACCATGCATGATTTTTATCCCACAGGAAAGCGCCGATGTAAACTTGCAATATATATGCATATACCAGCTTCGAGTTTCTAAACATGCATCATATGACGCATTCATCTTCACAAGAACAAAACAACACCAATCGGAATCAAATACTGATCTGTGATTTATGATTAAAGCAATAATTAAAATCAAATAATGTAATGGTTCCAAGATTGGATGTGCTGACTTGGTTAAACAATAGTAATTAATGAACAAATCAGCTATTATTGGAGCTAAAGCTGGCTCCACAGTGTGAATGGAGAGAAAATTAACAAATCATGACAACGGTTTAATTTGGTATGTATTCTGCTGATAGCTTGCATAATTCCATCAAGAACCGCAGTGGAGCCCATGTTGTTGGTTTTAGGGTTGCCCGTGACACTCACATCGACCAAGTAAACTTCACAAGATCGAATAAGCCAACATGGAAGCGTATTCGTTACCAAACTATAGTACATATTCAACAATAATTAACAGGCCAAAAACAACATACCTCTTTGTTTTACACTGAAGTTGTTCAAAAATCCTTAAAAAACTGGCCGTTTGCTCCATTATTTAATGTATTTGGTTTGCCTGTTATTTACAGTTAAAAAATAATATAAATCATATCTTGAAATTTAACCTAATAATTTAAATTTTTAGGTTAAATTGATTCTTTAACATGGTATCAGATTCTTGATAATCAAGCGGTCACGAGTTTGAATTTCATCATTCTTATTTATTTGATAAAAATTAAACACAAGATAATATGAATCTATATAAATTTTAAGCCCAACGTTTAAATTTTTAGGTTAAATTGATTCTTTTATATTTACTTTGTTTTGTCGTGATCTTCTACACTCCTAGAATTTTGAAATTGTATGCATGATTTGGCTGGAATGGACGTTTAATTTCCGGAAAAATTAAGAAGGAAAAGGTTTACCAAAGCTAATTATTCATGGATGAATAAGTGCATCAAGTATATTAAGAGTAGAGGATTATATTGTACAGTTAATAGCCAAGATGACTATTGAAGGGTGACAGTCGGCCGGTACAAGGAAAAAAAAATTCAAAACCAGCTCGACCTCAGCAGTAGGATCTGGCCTGTAATTTAGAAGGGAGCTGAAAGACATATGGATTACCATTCATGAAAAAGAAGGTAGAAGAAAAGGCAGTCTTTACATTACTGATTACTGGT
>Ga0325411_1002107_pt1 | contig 22350 bp, 16 predicted proteins | sample PopdelMetagenome_13_FD_206181 | JGI IMG/M metagenome (GOLD analysis project Ga0325411, IMG submission 206181) | Populus deltoides microbial communities from Bellville, Georgia, United States - Xylem-PdIQD-R4 | ecosystem: Host-associated > Plants > Phyllosphere > Stem > Wood/Secondary xylem... | reverse complement strand
CTATGAGCTGAGCCCATGTCACCCTTGGTTCGATAAGATATCAGACCCAACACACTTGGGTCCAGCTAAGAGTTGAGCCCAAGTCATCGTGGATATAGCAAAATGCCAGATCCAATACATTTTGGTGTAGCGATGAGTTGAGCCCAATTCTTCATAGTCTTGTAAGATACCAGACCCAATACACTTAGGTATAGCCATATACGAAGTCGACGTCATCGTGGGTCTAGCAAGATACCAAACCCAACACATTTGAGTCCAGCCACGATCTAAACCCAAGTCACCATGGATCTAGCAAGATGTTAGACCTTACATACTTGGGTTCAACCATGAGTCGAGCCCAAATCATCATGGATCAGACAAGATGTCAAACTCAACACACTTGGGTTCAGTCATGAGCTGAGTTTAAGGCATCATGGGTCTGATCAGTTGCCAGACCTATTTCCTATAGGTTTGGCTACACATCAGACCAGTCAATCTTTAAAATCCATGTTAAGACCACAGAGTTCTATCTTAAGATTATTGATATGACAGTTTCATGTCAGAAATAATCATCTCCCTACACTTGTAGGTGTATAAAAGATCTTCTAATGACCTACAATATATTTATCTTATTAATTATATATAAGGGATATTTACTCGTCATTAATGATATGTAAAGAATATTTATCCCTCATTATTGTTATCAAAAGCTAATGACTTTCCGGTCCTTCTACTCTCTAAAGATGATAAGGTTTGGGGGCTATGAATACCCCTTTAACCTCCTAGGTAAAATGTTTACTTTTTTTACTCTCCAAACTTATATATCTTAGTGCTTAGAGTATTAATCACATAAAAACAAGAACAAACATTTTTTTTTGTTGGAATTTAAGGTTTTTTCTTTCATTTATTACCATTTTCGCTTAAAGTTACTGATTTTATCATCGGATGGTTTTTAAGTCTCATCAATAATGATTGTTTTGCATGTACTAGTCTTCTATCATCAATTTTAGAGTTTATGGGAAAAGAAAAAGGAAATATTAACATGAATATCTGATTAACCATTATTCAAATACCAAATAACCTTATTCCTGAGCATATTAGATTTTAGGACATCATCAGTTGGCATCGTTTATGAAAAACACTTTTAAAAAGCCATTAATTTTCCTATTGTTTTATTGAGATTCCTATTTATTATTAATGATAACAATTAAGAAACTCTAGCATGAGACATGTAATTGATCTCTCTTTCACAACAAATACTCCTGCACATCCAACCCTTCAACAACTTATTGATTAAGTGCAATTTCTCACCTAAGTAGTGTTGGCGAATCAATAAATAAAAGAACACACTTCAACAAGTCTCAGTACCATCTTATTAAGCTTTCATATCCTCCTTACCACCTCCATAACATCAGGTCGTACTAGTGCTCATAGACGGTTACACTACCTCGAGGAATATAGGTAGAATGAATCTATAAGAGGTTTTCAACTTAAAGATCATCCAACCATTCCAATGAGCATACACACTCTTATAGCACTCGAGCATGCAACATATATTCTAGGCATTTATCTAGCCATCACAGGAAGGAGCCTAGCCATAAATCTTGTCATATCATGCTAGAAACCTAGAGTTCCTCATCGCTTTATACACAAAAAAGAGTGGATAGTAGCCTAAAAAGGAATACATGCAAGAAGAGGCTTACCTTTCCGCATCAAATTCAAGATTTTTTTCTATTAAGACAAGTGTTGAACACTCGTATACCTAACGATTGCATCTCTATCAAGATGACATTGGATAACTATAATGGTCTCACAGACTTAAGGAACCATGTATATAATATGCGAAGCAGCTTGAAACTAGTTTTCTAAGATAGCCATGTCATATGTATGATCCTCCACATAACCTTTAAGGGGTTGTTTATGTAGGGTACAAAAACTTAGAGTCAGGCTCCATTACAAGCTTCAATGATCTATGTGCCAAGTTAGTGGAATGATTCAACACAAGCATTCCAACAATGAAGAGTTCTATTGAACTCTTTAGGGTCACTTAGGCAGCTGATGAGTCCACATAAGCACACCTGAAAAGGTTCAATGAGGAATTAAGGTCGAAGAATTGATTGAGCTTATAGCTTCTAAAGATCTAATCGGTGGAGTGAAGGGAAAAGCTCTATAGAAAGAATTGTATGCTTCACCGAATAGAAGCTTGTTGAAAGTAAAGCAATCCATGAAAAATCATATTTGGGTAGAGAAAGCAAATGTGTTGCGTCATGGTCCTTCCTATTTTTCTAAAGACAAATAGCCAAAAAGGTCTTCCAAGCAGGATCCTTTTCCTAGGATGGACAATAACCCTAGGAAAGGTTAAAAGAGACTGATCAGAGAATGCTTAGGCTACCTTAAAATGCGTACCAACCCATTGAACATTACCCTTATAAAAGTCATCATAGCTATTAAAAGTAACGAGTTTGTTCGTCATCCTTCACCCATGAAATCTCCACCAATTACCCATACATCCAGGAAGTCTTGTTTGTTGCACAAAGACAAAAGTCATGATATAAAGGATTGTTATATCTTGAAGAAAGAGATTGAAAGATTGATAACTAAAATCTACCTCAACCAATTTCTAAAGAGGGATTTTCACCATGAATAGAACAGAGAAGAGCTGGTCAATCTATGCCGACACCACCTGAAATCAATATGATCTTGGGTGGTACGTCTATAGAAGGTGATTCTAATAATAGGAAAAGAAAGTATAGGAAGTAGGCCCTCACAACTGTTCGTCTATTAAACCAATAGCTCGAGCCCATCGTCTTCACCCCTAGAGATGAAAGGGGAATAACTTTCTTATGTGAAGATGCTTTAGTCATCACTACAGTTCTTTCCAACCATCAAGTACATCGAGTGTTAATGGTTGATGGCAGTGCATTCATTATCCTCTCCAATTGAGTAATGACTTGGATGGGGATACACCTCTTAAGACTAACTCCAGTGAAGACTCTCCTTATTGGGATAGAAAGCTTGGGCATACCAATGTAGGGTGTCATAGAAATCTCAGTCACCAATGGCATTCCTCTTAAATGTGTCTCCCTTCAGCAAACCTTTATGATTATTGACATGACATTGACCTATAACCCTATTTTGGGTAGACCACTCCTCCATCATATTAATGCAATCATCAACCCTAAGAACTTAGCACTAAAATTCCCAACTCAAAAAAGAGTGAATAAAGTGTGAGGGAATCAAGTAACTTCAAAAACATTATACCTCTACTTGCTTGAAGGGCAAAAATTTCCTAGTATTAAACCACCAAAGATCCTTGAAAAAAAATTAAAGGTTTGAACTGAAGTTGTTGAAGAATTGAGGGATGTCATTCTAGAAGAACATGAATATATCGTCATGAATATGGGCTCCACCCTAACACCAGCATAATACTAGTCATTGACAAATCTCCTTTATATCCAAAGATTCATTTTTTCAACAAACACCTCTAACATGCCAAGAATCAGTCCAAAAGTTGTAATTCACCAATTAAAGGTTGATTAAAATGTTCATCTAGTCCACTAGAAGAAGAGGAATTTTAAGGTTAAAAGACATAAAACAATGACACAAAAGGTAGATAAACTTTTGGTTGCTAGTTTTATTAGAGAATTGATGTACCATATCTAGTTAACGAGTATGATGATGGTCAAGAAAAGCAACGATAAATGGCAAATATGTGTGGACTTCACAAATTTGAACAAAGTTTGCCCAAAAGATAGTTATCATTTCTCCAAGATTGACTGTCTAGTTGATGCCACTACAGGTTTTAAATATTTAAACTCCTTGAATATTAATTATGGGTATCATCAAATCTCTATGCAACTTGACGATAAGGAAAAAACAACCTTCATAACTAAAGGAGGAACTTATTGATATAGAGAAATATCATTCGAATTGAAGAATGTTGGAGCTACTTACCAATGAATAGTTAATAAGATATTTAAGAATTGACTTGGGAGAAATATAGAGGGATATGTTAATGGTATGTTGGTAAAGAGCATGGCATTTGAGCAACACCTCCTAGACCTAGAAAAAGTTTTCTTCATATTAAGCCGTCATTAGATGAAACTTAATCCTTTCAAGTTTGTCTTTGCCATCAAAGAATAAACATTCTTAGGTTTTCTAGTTAGCTCCAAGGGAATCGAGCTAAATCCAGAAAAAATTCAAGTCATACTAAATAGGACTCCTCCTTTAAATTTAAGTGGACTTTAAATTGTGAGAAGGCTTGAGAAAAGCTTAAAATTCATATTTCATTTCCCAAGATCTTATCTCAAGTAAGGGAGAATGAAAACCTCTTTTTTTATCTAGGGGTGACAAATTCAGCTTTGAGCTTTGTTTTGGTAAGAGAGGATAAATGAATACAACATCTAGTTTACTACTTCAGTCATATTCTTTATGATGACAAAACAATATAAACTATCTTTTGCTCTGGTAAGTGCCTTCAAGAAGTTGAAAACATACTTCCAAGCTTGCCAAGTTATAATCTTAACAAATCAACCTTTGTGATAAATTCTCTGCAAGCCAGAAATGTTTAGACACCAAGCTAGATGGACTATTAAATTAAGAGAGTATAGCCTTCAATATAAACCTAGAAGAGCTATAAAAGGTCAAGCCTTAAAATACTTATTGTTGAATGCTCTTTTAAAGGTCTTATAAAGACATCTAAATCCCCATCTTCAACCACAACTTCTTTTACTAGACCGAAGGCCCTAGTAGAAAAACCTCTGATGATCCCTACTTGGAAATTTTATGTTAATAGCCCTTCCAATATTAATAGAAAAAGTTAGGATAATGTTTGTTAGTCTTAAATAACAAATAATTGAATATAAAGTTTGTTTTGAGTTCCCAACTACAAATAATATATTAGAGTATGAAGCTCTTCTAACAAGATTACACCTTGCAACGCCTTGAATGCATACCCACTTCAAACTTATAGTGACTCCTAGTTAGTTGTTTGTCAATGCTAAAGAATGTATGAAGCTAGAGAGCCGACCTTTCAATAGTATCTTCAAAAGGTTCAACCTTATTTGAAAGATGGAGATAAGAACATTTCAATCACTTACATTCCAATGGAAGATAATCACCATGCATACCTTTCTTGGACCGAGTCATTGGACCATTTAGAACATGTAATGAGTCCTTGCTGGTGTTTCTATGCTGGTCCACATCATCCCCTCTCTCATCAAAAGGATTCGACCTCGAATCAAAATCTGTGTCAAACAACGTAAGATCAGCAACATTAAAGGTAGCACTAACACCATACTCACTTGGAAGGTCAATTTATATACGTTGTCATTGATTCTCTCTAAAACCTGAAATGGACCATCACCACAAGGCTGTAATTTTGATTTCCTTTGGTTAGGAAATCGTTCCTTACGCATGTGCACCCAAACCCAATCACCAGGTTGGAAAACAACCAGTTTACATCCCTTATTTACTTTAGAAGCGTAAAGTCTGTTCTATTTCTCTATTTGCAGTCGAACTCCCTCATGGAGTTGTCTCACCATCTTTGCCTTCTTTTCACCATCTAAACTTACCTTTTCTTCAAAAGGTAAAGGAATTAAGTCCATAGGAGTCAATGGATTAAAACCATAAACAATTTCAAACGGAGAAAAACCAGTGGTCGAATGCACAGTTCTATTATAAGAAAACTCAACAAAAGGCAAATATTCTTCCTAACTCTTTAAATTCTTTTGAATTATTGCATGCAAAAGTTGGGATAATGTTCTATTCACTACCTCAGTTTGTCCATCTGTTTGAGGATGACATGTTGTCGAAAATAAGAGTTTTGTTCCCAACTTTCCCCATAAAGTCTTCCAAAAGTAGCTAAGGAACTTAACATCACGATCTGACATTATACTCTTAGGAATGCCATGCAAACGTACAGTCTCCCTAAAAAACAAGTTTGCGATATGACATCATCCGTTTTATTGCATGCAATGAAATGAGCCATTTTAAAAAACCTATCAACCATAATAAAAATAGAGTCTCTACCTTTCTTTGACCTAGGTAAACCTAAAACAAAGTCCATAGAGATATCTATCCAAGGTTCAGTAGGCACAGGTAATGGTGTATATAGTCGGTTGTACTCTAGATTTTGCCTTTCTACAAGCAATGCACTGTTCATAAATTCATTGCACATCTCTTTTCATCTTTGGCTAATAATAATGCTCATGCAATACATCCAAGGTTTTTGCAACCCCAAAGTGACCCATTAAACTACCCCATGTGCTTCACGAACAAGCAATTCACGCAAAGAACTAGCAGGAACACACAATCTATTCTCTTTGAACAAATAACCATCCATCAAATACTACTTACCAAAAGCCGAATGTCCACATGCATTATAAATCTCAGCAAAGTCAGAATCATTATCATACAATTCCTTCACATATTCAAAGTCAAACAATCTAGTATTCATTGTGTGTAAAAGAACATACCTGCGCAAAAGTGCATCAGCTACGATGTTCTCTTTGCCTTGCTTATACTTGATTATGTAAGGAAAAATTTCAATGAATTCAACCCCTTTTGCATGCCTTCTATTCAACTTACCTTGTCTTTTTAGATGTTTCAAGGACTCATGATCCAAATGGATTATGAACTCTTTTGGCCACAAGTAATGTTGCCATGTCTCAAGTGCTCTTACCAATGCATAGAGTTCTTTGTCGTAAGTGGGATAATTCAAGGTCGCTCCACTTAACTTCTCACTAAAATATGCAATAGGTCTCCAATCCTGCATCAAAATAGCACCTATTCCCATTCCAGATGCATCACATTCTATTTCAAATGCTTTCGTAAAGTCAGGTAAAGCCAAAACAGGTGCAGAACATAATTTATCTTTCAAAAAAACAAAAGCCAATTCTTGTTCCTTCCCCCATTTAAATCCAACTAACTTTTTAACAACTTCATTCAAGGGTGTAGCTATTGTACTGAAATCTTTCACAAAACGCCTATAAAAACTAGCTAAGCCATGAAAACTCCTTACCTCACTTACCGTTTTGGATGTAGGCCAATCCCGGATGGCCTTAACTTTCTCCTTATCCATCTCGATACCCTGTGCAGTTACAACATAGCCAAGAAACACAATTTTCTCCATGCAAAAGGCATACTTTTTAAGATTAGCATACAATTTCTCACTACGCAACACACTAAGTACATTACGCAAATGATCAAGATACTCAGTTAAGTTCTTGCTATAGATCAGAATGTCATCAAAATACATAACCACAAACTTACTTATGAATGCACGCAACACATGATTCATTGAACGCATAAACGTACTAGGTGCATTTGTAAGTCCAAACGACATTACTAACCATTCATGCAAACCATGCTTAGTCTTAAATCTTGTTTTCCACTCATCACTTTCTTTCATTCTAATTTGATGGTACCCATTTTTCAAGTCGATTTTAGAGAAAATACAGGATCCATGTAACTCATCTAACATATCATCAAGCCTAGGAATGGGGTGTCTATACTTTACCGTTATGTTGTTGATGGCTCGACAATCAACACACATCCTCCATGTTCCATCCTTCTTAGGCACAAGTAGCACGGGTACAGCACACGGCTCATACTCTCACGAATGTAGCCATTTTCCATCAGCTCATCAACTTGCCTTTGAAGCTCCTTCGTCTCCTTGGGATTGCTTCTATAGGTTGTTCGGTTAGGAATTGAAGCTCCGGGTACGAAATCAATCTGATGCTCTATCCCCCTCAATGGTGGTAATCCGCTAAAAGTATTGTCGGGGAACACATCATCAAACTCCTGCAACAAAGCAATAGCAACACTAGGAACAATATGATCAAGATCATTAGTATTAAAGTAAGCCTCTTTGTTCACAAGTAAAATCATTCGCTTGTTATTGAAAAATGCAGATCTAACCTCACCCTCTCTAGCATAAAAATTGGGTTGTTTCTTTAATTTTTCCACACAATTCTCATCTCCTTTACTGACTTTCTTCACTTCTCTTGTCTTACCTCCACTCTCGGCTAGATTTAGGTGTTTTTGAGTTGTGGTCGAATGGTTTGATTGTTTGGAGTGTTGGCTGAATATTTGTTTGTGTTTGGATGGGTGGACAAATGGGTTGTAGTGGTTTGAGTTCTAGCCGAATCTGATGGTCTTCTCTTCCCTTGTTCCTCACATTGATTTTCTCTCCCCATCACCTCATGCTCGCTTTTTAGCTTTATTTGATCATCATACACTTGTTTGGGTGTAAGAGGTATAAGAGTGATGGTTTTACCATCTTTTACACTAGTATATCTATTTTTAACCCCATCATAAATTGCCTTCATATTATATTGCCATGGTCTCCCCAACAAGATATGACTTGCTTGCATTGGCACCACGTCGCACAGAACTTCATCAACATATTTCCCAATCAAAAATGGAACCACAACCTGTATAGTCACTTTCACTTCACCACTATCATTCAGCCATTACAATATATATGGTTTAGCATGCTTAACAGTACACAAATTCAGTTTACTAACAAGGGTGATACTACAAACATTAACACAGCTTCCACTATTTATAATTAAACCACACACCTTGCTTTGTACATAACAATGCGTATGGAAGATGTTCTCCCTTTGTTGATTAACTTCATCTTTCTTTACCTAAACCTGAAGTGTTCGTCTTATAACCAAGGACTCCCCAACCGGTAATGCTAACTCATCCCCATCACTATCCTTCAATGGTGGCATGCCTTCACAATCAGATCTGTCACTTTTCAGATTCCATAACACCATTATCTCTAATCATCATGATTCTCTTGTTTAGACACTCTGAAGCATAGTGTCCATGTCCTTGACACCTGTAACATTTAACATCACAGTTATGTTTAGGTTGAGTTTCAGATTTACCTTTGGCATCAGTAGGAACATCAACTTTAGCCTTTGGTGGTTCAATTCTAGAAGGAACAAAGGATCTTGGCCGGACAGTACCCTCTCTCTTTAGATTTGGCTTCCAAGATGATGAAGAGCCTGAATTAAACGCTGGTCGAGCATGTCCCTTCCGAAGTTATCTCTCCACCTTCGTAGCCATGTGAACCATGTCCTCTAGCTCCACATAGTGCTGTAGCTCAACCACATTGGCAATGTCCCGATTCAACCCATTAAGAAATCTAGCCATGGTGGCTTCTCTATCCTCAACAACATTGGCCCGAATCATTGTTATCTCCATCTCTTTGTGATATTCATCTACTGTCTTATAATCTTGATTCAGACCTTGGAGCTTCAAATATAAGTCTCTGTAATAGTGGTTTGGCACAAATCGTCTCCTCATTAAAACTTTCATCTCTCCCCAAGTCTGAACGGGTCGCTCCTCATTCCTCCTCCTACTGATTACAATTTGATCCCACTAAATCAATGCATACTCCGTAAACTCAATTATCACCAATTTCACCTTTTTTTATATTCAAAATAGCTATGGCAATCAAAAATCCAATCGATCTTTTTCTCCCACTCCAAATAAGCCTCGGGATCATTTTTACCTTGAAAGTTAGGAATTTTCAGTTTAATGGTGTCCAAGTCCCCATCCATATCTTCATAAGTGCCCATGCCACAAAACTTCACATTCCTCCTAATCCTGTTCGGTCCAAACCTGATTCCTTGACCAGCAGATGCAAAATCATAGTCATCTTCACCCACATCGGCGTTTTCATTAACAAACTCTTCAAAATCATATCTGACATTCCGTATGGCCATACGGACCGTATTTCCTAGGCGATCAACCCCACTATTCTGTTGCTTTATTGAATTCACCTTATCTTTCAAATCCTTGCACCTTCTAGACAACAGCTCAAGTTCCTGGCCTATGGCTCACAATTGGTCAGCGTTTTGTGTAGCTGATTCGTTGTTTTCAGATATTCTTTGAATCTATAAAATTTCATTAGTAGCATAAAATATATCCTCACACCTCCCGTGTATCATAAAAAAAAATCAAGGCTTTTCACTCTAATAAGCTCACTACGCCTTTTACCTCACAACTTGCTTTCTTTTGGTTCTTTAGGAACTGAAATCAACAAATCAAAGTCAGTAGCCTTTGCAGTGTACTCTAATTATAATTTTCAGACTTAAGAATCAATAAATATGCTGAAAACAAAGAAAAACAAAACTAAGATTATGATTTTGCGAGTAGCAATGCAAATTCATACGAATTGTGGACAAAACGAAGACACGAAATAAAACAGAAGCGAATATTAGCAAAAATAGTTACTTGACTCCTAGATAACTCAAATATAATAGAAACAAAAAGATTTGGACAAAACTAAATAATAAGGATCACGTTTTGAAACTTGACACAAATCTAACCTGTTACGTAATTTTTACGTAACAGAATTGAAACCTAGACCAAACGATCTTGAAATGACCTCAAATTCAATATTTAGTATTATAATACTAATAAACAACAAAAATCAATTTATAGATCATTCTTTTATGTCTAGGTACCCAAACCCCTAGTATGATCTGTTTGCGGCAGAATTGAACCCCCAATTAAAACCTCCAGAAGCTGATATCAAAATAAGCCTGAATTTAATATATGGTGCGATCTCATCCCCAATACATAGAATATGAAGTTTTAATTTATTCTAAGGTGTTTGGCTTATGGTTCACAAAGAGTAGTGTTTCTGAGGTAGAATTAAGCCTTGAATTAAAACCTCAAGCAAACAATATCATAATAAGCCCAAATTTTACATATGATGCAATCTCACCCCTAATAGACCGAATATGAAGTTATAATTGATTCTGAGGTGGTTTGCTTATGGTTCACAAAGAGTAGTGTTTCTGCGGCATAATTGAGCCTCGAATTAAAACCTCAAGCAAACAATATCAAAATAAGCCCAAATTTGACATATGATGCAATCTCACTCCCAATAGACTGAATATGAAGTTTCAATTTATTTTAAGGTGGTTTGCTTATGATTCACCAAGAGTTGTGTTTCTGTGGCAAAAATTGAATGATCCTTCAAATTTCAACTAATCCTTATCTCTCTTTCTTTTTAATATACTGATATGATTAGAGACAGTAACAAGATGAAATATAACCTTTTTTTTTCTTAGATGACGCAGACACGAAGAACAAGAAGATGGACGCAAACACTGAAAAACTTAAAGGAACACTACAAAAAACGAAAATAAAATAAGGATATATGACCTTGAAGCCTAGCTCTGATACCAACTGATGCAAACCTCGTGATCACGTGGTCATGCAACCCATAATCAAGATTGAGATATGATCCCGGAAAGTCAAAATAGGTCTAATAGGAGTGTGACACAATGGAAACCTGCCCCAAGGTACCAACACTATTGGATTGAGTAGAACGCCATGAAGCCAGTTAATCTTCGATAAGTCAGATTCAGTTCGTTCAAGAACTGAAGAATTCAAGAATCACTCTCACACGTTAAAACTGAAAAATTTAGAAGTAATTATCATCAAAGCTCCTGAAATTTTGGCTTACATGAGTTTAAATAGTTCTTGAAAAGTTAACCCTAATGAACCCCTTATGTGGACTTAAATGAGGTCCACTCAAAACTGACCCAAAACCCTAAACTGAAAAGCCCATAACTTAATCCAAACAAGTTTTAGATCATAACTGGAAAAAAAGTATTAATTAAGCCCAAACAAGACTTAGGCTGTAGCTAACAAAATAAAACAAAGCCCATAATATTAAATCCATGTTCTGTCATGAGAAGACGAGAAGGAAGTAAAATATTACAGAACTGATTCAAGGCTTATTTATAGCCTTCCATGCAGCCCCTTAATCCTAGAAGTAAAAGGAAAAGGTAGCCACCCATATTGTTTCCAAGTTGTAGAAGGATTCTTTTGTTTCCTTTGCTGTCCTCACCTCATGGCCCAAATAAGGTTGTGTTGGACCCCTCTTGCACATGGATAAGATGTACTAGGGTCTCCTCTTGATACTCTAATATACCTTTCAATTCTAACTTGGTTGAAACATTCAAAACCAACGCATTCAATGCCTCTTTCAATACCTTTGTCTTAGACCGAGTCAATGGACCATTTGGAACATGTAATGGGTCCTTACTGGTGTTTCTTGGCTGGTCCACATCAGAAAGTTACCTAGAACAGGAAAGCATGATTATGGTCGTCAGCTGTGGTGGAAGGTGGTGCTGCTGGCGGTTGTTGAATAGAGAATGGCTTGGACGGCGGTCGGCCCTTCTTCTTCTTCTCTGCATTTTTTCTTCTACTCTATTCTTCCTCTCGTTCCCTATTTTATTCCTTCTCCCTCTCTCTAGTCGTTCTTCTATTTCTGTGGTAGCAATTGTTGTTGCTCACGGTGCTGGTTGTGACGGTGGTGGCTGAATGTGGCTGCAGATGGTGGTTCCAGGCGGCGGCTTCTCCTCCTTTCTCCTCTGTTTTTGCTTTTCCCTCTTCTTTTTGTTTCTGTTTCTCTATATATTCTTCAATTTCTAACGGTGATTGTGTGGTTATTAATGGAGGCTGCTGGTGGTGGCAGGTTGGGGAGAGTTGAGGGTGGCCGGTGGTTTTTTTTTTTCTATGTTTTCCTCGCCCTCTGTTTCTGTTCTCCTGTTGCTCTCACTTCTGCTGCTCCTTCTTCGGTCTCTAACGATGGTGGAGCTGATGTCATTGAGGGTGCTGCTGGTGACGAAGCAGAATGATGGTGGCACAGCTTCCAACAGTGGAGGGAGAGAAACCAAAGAGAGAGAGATGAGTTACTGTTCTTCTCCCCTGTTCTTTTGTTTTTCTATTCTTTCCTTCTATTCTCTTGTCAGTTCAAGTCTTCCCCTCTCTGTTCGTCTACCTTGTTTTCAAAACGATCTCTGTTCCTCTCTCAAACAATCCCCTACTTCCTTCTCTCTATTCGGTTCTCCTTTTCAAGTTCGTTTCCCAAAATATTTGCCCCCTTCTGGTTTCCTTTTTTCCTTTTCCTCCTCCTCCTTCTCCTCTCTCACGTTCATCCTCTGTTCCTTCTCTAAAATTTTACCACCCTTTTGGTTTCTTCCCCTCCGGTTTTTATAGGCAAGCGGAGAGAGTCCCCACTGCCTTGTTCCATCATAGCGCAGGAGGGAAACATGGTTACCTTACCCCTGCAGGGCAGGGTGGCCGATTGTCTGCAGGGTATGGGTTGCATTAATGGTAGGGTAAGGGGGATGTCTTGTGTCCGGGTTTTATGGGCAAATAGGAGGGGAAAGAGAAGGAGAATAGCGGGGAAAAAAAGATTTAAAATCTTCTTCTTCCCTGCCTCTGCATGCGCAGGGGAGAGAAGCAGCACAGTGCCGTTCAAAACAGCACCGTGTAGTTTTTTTTGGAAGAAAATGAAAATAAATTTGGGAGTAACCCAAAAATGGGTTATGACAGTCTCTATCAAAGAGAAACTCTTCAAACTTAGCATAGAATTCTTAGGAAGAGTTCATTGCTTCCATCCTCCACCAGGGATTATGAGCATCGTCTTTGATCGTCCTCAACTTTCCCCTCAAGACCTCTGTCACATGTGTGCAGTGATCATCCTCCTAGGTTGGGATGGTCAGGAATGATAAAGGTGGAAAAGATAAGGATTTCTTCTCCTTTATCGATATAAAAAAAAGAAATGAGAGTCGCCACCTAGTATTTTGGTTATTAGGAACCCTAACTGGTCTCAAAGTTCAGGTAAGGAGACTGATCACATAAAAGAAAGATATTAGCACCCGTAATACACCTTACATGAGGTAATCAAAATTGTTTATTTTCCTAATATAAACTAAGGTATTGTTGTGTTTTCTAATCGTTGGTTTGTCTAAGGTTGAAGAAAAGTTCTCATCAGTAAGGAGATCCTTATCTTATCAGGTTAAAAACCTAACCATTATAGTGTCAATATAAAAATAAAATAAAAACTATCTTTTTATTTAATATCGGGAATATATATTACATACAAGTTCATAATCTTGGATACTAACAGAAAACAAAATAAAATTGTTTTAGTGTTTTTGAATTTAATATCAGGAATACATCTTACGTTTAAGTTTGTAATCCAGCATATTAAAAAAAACAAAATATTTTTTGAAATATAAGTTAAGTTCTTATGATTTTAATAAATTAGTTATTAAATCCAAAAAATACATGCAAAATAACAAAACCATTTTGTGATGATTTCTTTATATGAGAAAATATGCAGATATAATCTATTTTTGAAATACTTGGCCATATGCACAAACAAAACACACAATTTTATTTTATTTTTTAAAATAAGAAATTTGAAATTTTTTAAGAAAAGCAAGTCTTTTAATACCGGGTCAATACATCGCGATATAAGTTTATTGTCCTGATATTAAATAAAAAAAAGCTAAAAAAAATGTGAGGGACCTACAAATAAGTCAAAAAAGATCTTTGAATTTGTTCAGATTATTTTGAAATTATTTGACGATTTGTTTGGCCAAAAAAAGGAAGGAAGAAATAAAAAATTATTAGAAAAAAGGTAGGGCGTGTTTGCCAAACACGCCCTCAACCAAAAATTGAAAGACATAAAAAATACCTAGAGTCATATATGGCAAACACACCTTAAAAACAAAAAAAAAACTTTTTTTTCTTTGGCAAAAGATGGGCATGCCAAACACGACCCAAAACAAAAACATATGGGTTGGGCTTCCTAGCCTGGGGCCTAAGCCCACAAACACGACCCAAAACAAAAACAACGAAGATCAAACACATGGTTTCATGAAGAACAACCAAAGAGAATCCAGAAACATAACTCCCAAATCAAGCCAGATCTTGTCAAATAAAAGGCATGAAAAGCTTACAAATCATGCAAGGATAAAAAATCAAGCGACCAAACTCAACAATTAAAAGCATAGAGAGCAATCTTGTCTTCATAAGTTTCGGTCCATCGAGACGAAAACCTAAGATTAAAACACTAAAACACATGTTTTAGTTCAATCAAAACCTAGATTGTAAACGTATGATGACCCATTAAACTTTGGATACCAAAGACATAATAAAACAGAACCTAAAACTAGTACTTGAGGCAAAGTTTAATGAATGAATGTTTGAATGTCAATCCCAGAAAATAGAACAAACCCAGGAAATGCATCAAACCAAAGTACAAGCCTAGAAAATGTTATAAAACCCTGAAAATAGACCTAAACTTAGCAGCCCTAACTTAGACATACTTGCATAAACTTCTACAAACATAAGAAAAACATTCATAAAACACAAGAATCAAATGCAACAGTGCATACTCAAACCCCCATAACAAATACATCTAGAAATCTAATAAGCTAAAAATATTAATCCAACACCACTCCAGACTAAAAATAAATAAACTTAAGACAGCTCTAACAAAAAAAAATACTTAACCAATAAAAAAATGCAAACCTAAAAACACATTCAAAATGACTGAATAAACATCCTAAAAATAACCAAAATAAAATCAAATCTTAGCAAAACAACATCTAAAACAAACTTTCATCATTAAGATAAAAATCATAACATGACAAACTATGCATTATCTGAAAATGAGCATATATATTTTATTAATCCAAAAATAGACAGAAATGCATCTTAATTCAAACATTAACATATTAAAGGAAGAAATATGAACATTAAACTATCAAATAATAGCTATAACATGGAGTAAAAAGGGATGGAAGGGGGTGTGCTCATTAAGCTCCACCCTCATCAAACTTGAGAGGTTTACCTTGCAAAATAAATAGCAATTTCTTCCTTGGATTCTCATCTCTCTTCCCTTCAATCCTTTTCTGGTGATTTTTATTTTGCTTTTTTATAGCCTCTTAAGACATGTGGTTGGGAAACCATTTGTGGATTTTGGGTGGTTTTTTAAAACTAAGTTATAGAGGATCTCTTTTTCAAAGAAATGTTTGTTCTTTCTTTCTTGTTGGGAACTTAGTAGTTGAAGTTTGGTCATAAATGGCTAATTAAAGGTTCATATTCTATGAATTAATCGTGGACAATAGGGGTTTGTTGGAGCAAAACAAACCATAGACATTATAAAGGAGGTGTTATTCTCCAACTAATTACAAGCCACACTTCATTTAGTGGTATGTAGCTTCCTTACAGTCGATCCAAAGTTGGATTCAACACTGTCGAATTTTTCTGAAACAGTCAAGGCTGATTTGGGACAAGAAGTTAAGGATTTTCATGAGGCAGGTAAGGTATAAAAGTCGAGTAAATGTGGCAAAACCTTGTGGAAGGAAACCTCCTCTGTCACATGGTGGTGGTTGGAGACCCTTAGGTGATTGGAGATGCTACATTCATTCACCTAAATGTTATAACTTGATCAGCCTCTTCGGTTGAATAAAGGGATGCATAATAGCCGAAAAAGGCGTTGTTTAGGCTAAACCCTACAAATTAAGGTTTTTAATATGAGATTTGGTAAACTTCAATTTAATCCCTAATCTTCCAATTTCTTTTAATTCCACCCATAATTAATTACCTTATGAAATCTAAATTTCTTGCAATCTCACTCTCACCAAACTTAATTGCCATCCCTAAATTCGAGCACCTTTTACAATTTCATCCTTGGTTTTTGATTTGTTCAATTGAACCCCCAGACAGCTATCAAACTTTTAATTTTCTTTTATTTGGCCTCTGATTTTAATAATTTTAGTTCTCGAAGTCATGAGCTTTTTACAAGTTAGTCATTGGTTATGAAATTCTTCAATTAGACCCTTAGTCAACCTTCAAACTTTAAATTTCTTTTAATTAAACCCTTGATTGCAATAATTTCAAACCTTAGAGTCTTGTATGTTTTAAGTGAGTCCTTGGTTTCTGATTTGTTCAATTAAGTTCCTAATTACCCATTAAACTTCAATATTTATGCAATTGAGCCACTAATGTGACCAAATTAACTCTTAAAAATTGAAATCCAACCCCTAAACTTTAATTTCTTCCAATGAAAGCCAAAATTGACTTCAAGAATCAATTTTCTTGAAATTAAGCCCTTAATAAATTCAATTAAACCTTAAAAAATTCAAATTGAGTCCTTAAACATACAATTTTGAATTTTTCTCAAATTGAATTTTCTTTGTCAATAAGGCCTTCATTAATCGAAAATGCGTTGTTAAAATTTCCTATTTTATATATTTTGATCCTCCCCAATTAGTCTTTGTCAATTTCCTGGCTATTCTGGTATATTCTTCTCACTGATATATATTTTTCTATTTTCTTCCAATATTTTTTTGTTTTTTTGTATTTTCTCGTCTCCTTTTTTTAGAATTTTTTTTGTTTATATAGGGCCCTAAAAATAGGTAACAACTGCATTCTTGAACTCAGCTACCTCTCTCTCTAGAGAGTCTATTCGACTGTATACCTCCCCAAACTTCTCTTTAATAGACTCCGAGAGGTATGCCAAGGGGTGAACAAAAAAACTGAAAAATCAATTAAACCAAGAAAACCTGAAAAAAATAACCGAGAAATTGAACCATGAAAAAAAACTGATTAAACCATTTAGAATATTTAAAATATATTTGGTTTGGTTCGGTTTCGTAAGCTTGAAACTGAAAAACCGAATCGAACTAAACCAAACCGAAAAAAACTAAACAAAAAAAAACAATGTTTTTTTCCGGTTTTTACTATAAAATAACCAAACCAAAACGAATCAAAACCGGTCGATTGGGTTTCAGTTTTTAACATAAAAAACAAAACTGAACCGAAATGAAATCGGCCAGTTTGAACCGGTTTCGTTTTTTTTTCAAAATTTCTGTTTACTTGTATTTTATAGGTAAAAACCGAATCGAACCGAAAATGATCACCCCTAGGTAGGCCTATGCTTTCAGCTTTCGCTTGTAGCTGAGCATAAGCAGCCTTAAGAGTTTTTATCTTAGCATTCTGAACAACATTATTCTTCCTTAACTTGCACACCCCTGTGGTATCAGCACACTACTTCTCAATAGCTATTTTCATTGCCCTACTCTCTTTAGACCATCAACTTTTTGAATAGGCATACATCATAAAGTTCTAAACAATAAAAAAGGAAAATGTAATCCAAGTCCTTAAAATTAATCAATACATGAGAAAAAGGAAATTTCTTAAGGATTATGCATACCCGAAAGGCCATGTGCCTAGTAATAACTAAAGTGTTAGTAGTTGGGATCTATCAACGCTCTAACATCAGAGGGAAAACTCAGGAGTCTGTCCAAGGTGTTCATCACCTTTAATCCTTTAAGCCCAAGGGTAACCCTCCCTTAAAGAAAGTCTTTATTTGCTCATTTCTTCCAAACTTAGGTTGGGAAAGCTAAGAGAGCACGATCCAGGTTTAACCTCAAGAAGAAGTCCTCCAACCCCACGACATAAGGCACCTGACTTGAGGACTTAAAGAGCATGAGGACCAGTCTAGTTGGCAAAGGGATCACTTGTACATCAAAATCAGAGTCGATAAAGATTCTTCTCCTTTTTCATTAGGAGACAACCTCCAGCATAATTGAGGTTGAAGTTGGAATCTTGAGACCTCCTGATATGGAAGATCACTTACAAACCTTTGTAAGGAAAATGAGTACCCAAACTCACACATGCATATGAGGGCATTAATGATGAAATTGTCCTTAACAAGCTTATTAGTGACCTAGGTAACACGATCACTAGCCTTCGGTAACAAGACCATAAAATTCCCTAGTTGTTTAGAGTTAGCCAAGGTCACTTATTTATAGGACACTGTGCATCTGCCTTATTCAAAGGTGTCCTAAGTAATCTTAATTGTACCCTAAGGTTTGGAACCCTTTGAGGGAAAGTCTCATCTCCTTTTTTAGTAGAAGAGGGTTAATGTTACGATGTCGCGGTTGCACAAATTAATTACCCTAGCTTAAAACACAACACACAAGATAGTATAGAGCAAGCAAGGGGTCGATCCCACAAGGAAGGTTCAAGTCAGATTTTTATGCTAGAAGATATACAATTTGGGGGGCTTTGAACGTTATCTAGGCTAAAGCAAAAGAAAATAGAAAACTATCAATCGAAATTAAATAAAATAAAAAAAAATAATCAATAGAACAAACCTTGGTTACAAGTAAACGTCCACATATAGAAATCAGAACTAATCATAGAAATGAGATATAAGTTTATATTCTGAATATTTATCTCTTCTTAACATTGGTTAGTTAACGGATCTATTGTATAACTAACCCTAACCATCAAGCAACCACAATGTCCGCACTAGTAATTTAATTCAATGGCAGCCTTAAGAAATAGATAAATTGATTAATCAAGAAAACATTATTGTCCGCAGTCTATATTTGATTTGATTGAATGTTCTCCTTAAGATTAATAACGTAGATCCGCCACAATTATTAAACTCAGTTGTTTCACAAGTTCATATACCACAACTTTGGTTTTGATATCAAACTTAGCAATAGATTGTCTACAATAATAACTTAGAGTCCGATCTAACAATTAAAATAAACAATCATAGGAAGAATAAGCATAGAGAACAAACATATTCATCATACAAACTGGAAAGAAAAGGTAAAATAAATCTCATAGTTATTGAAATCCAAAGGTTTCTGTGTCCTTGCAACCAAGAAAAAGAGTTTAGCGTTGCATGTTTGTTGAACAACTAATCAAAAAGAATGAGGAATGCATGATTTCGGGTTTCTTAGAGGAATAGAGTGTTTTCTCTTCTTGGTTGGTTGCCCCCCTTCTCTTCTCTTATTCTTTTTAATCCTAGAAAACCCTAGTCTCTATTTTAAAAATAATCCTCCCTTAAGTAGACAGTTTATATTTAAGTACTTCAATAACTAATTTTCTAAAAAAGGAGAAATAGTCTTGCATGAAATCTTCAAGCTTTGACTTAGAAGAGCTAAATTACTGAAATAAAAACTTGGATATTGATTTAGATGCTTCGGAATGTAATTTGGACTCGTTTTTTAACGAAACCTGTTTGCTAGCAGAATTCAGTTGTCATCTTTGAAAAATCATATTTACCTAATATAACATCGTTTTTTGCTGCAATTTGGAGCATTGGTAGTCCTTTGAGTCAAGAATCCAAAACAATTAAGTTTGCATGAATTGGACTTTTAGCTCCAGATATTCAAGTCGGAATGGTCGAAGGTCAACACTTACAAATTGCAAAATTTGAATTTGAAGTCTACAATTTCAATGCTTTTTTTTATTTTATTTTCTTGTCTTAGATATCCAAAAAGGTATGGATGTTAGCTTTTTAATGCCATTGAAAACACTTCATTTTAACCTCTAGAGCTCACGATGTGCATAAAACATCAACTGAAGGTCAAATCTGCCAATTACATCCAATTACCTCTAATTTACTCTGTTTTGCATCTTTCATCCAAAAGTGCCTTCAAAACATAAAATAAAGAATATCAAGTCATTTCATATATCAAACATAGGTAAAACACTAGTTAAATGTGGGTGAAACTATCAAATAATATGGTTGCATCAGTTGAGCAGCATCATTATTCTAATGGTTGTAGATCCCTAGCAAGCCCTTCTAGTTTTAGATCTGAAACTGAAATCTTTCTCAGGAGATGTAATTCCCATGATTTTTCTATATGTTATTCTTAAGAAAATTTAAAATAAGAAAGAAGATATTAGTATATTTTGTGCTTACCTAGGAAACAATTTTTTTGCAAAAACAGAGAGAACTATTCTTCTCATTTAAAGCTTCTATTATAGGAAGTTTAAGAAAGAAATTTGGTAAAATTAAAAAAAAAAAGACATCATCGCCTTCTACTCTTAGTAATGAATAAAAGACATGTGGCTTTCCATTATAACCCTAGGAAGGCTAAACACCTTTTGCATTTATTACACGCCGCTAAATAGTCTTCTCAATAAGATTTATTTTGCCTCCCCATGACAACATTTAAAATCCATATGGAAAGGCTCCTCTTCTTTATGGGAGACAAGACAAACCTAACCAATTGTCTTCCAAGAGACTTTTCAATTCTTTTGTATCAAATGCATAAATATTTTGGGGATAACTGATGAGTTAGTATTTTGTTACCCAATATTTTTGTGCTTTAAAAGAGCTCAAACCCATAATAAGGTGTTAACCTAATCAAATATGGGTCTGGCAGGATACGAGATGCCACACTCAATACACTTGAGTTGAGCTTGGTCATGAGCTGAGCTTAAGTCACTGTAAGTCTAGTAAGATGCCACACTCAATACACTTGAGTTCAACATTAAGTTAAGCCCAAGACATCGTGAGTCTAGCAAGATGCCCCAATAAACTTGGGTGTAACTAGTGGTTGAGCCCTTGTTACCGTGTGTCTAATATCTTCCCAGACTTAACATATTTGGGTTCAGCCATGAGTCGAGCCTAAATCATCATGTGTCTTATAAGATGCCAGACCCAACATATTTGGGCTCAGCCACAAGCCAAACCGTCACCATAGGTCTGGCAGGATATAAGACCCAATACACTTGGGTTCAACCATGAGCTTAATCCAAGGTGTTATGGTTCTGATAAGTATGAAGATTCATTTCTTTTAGGTTTGGCTACACGCCTAACCTAGTCGATCTTAAAAATCCATATTAGGACCATAAAGTTTTTTCTTAAGATTATTGACATGATACTTTCATGTTAGAAATAATTATCTCCCTACACTTGTAGGTGTATAAAAGATCTCCCAATGGCCTACCATGTTTACTTCTTATTAATGATATGTAAGAGATATTTATCTTTTATTAATTATGTGTAAGGAATATTTATCCCTCATTAATGACATCAAGAGCTAATGACTTTCCAGTCTTTCTACTCCTTGAAGATTACAAGGTTTGAGGCTATAAATATCCTCTCAACCTCTGAAGTAAAAGGTTCACTTTTCATACTCTCCAAACTTATATATGTTAGTCCTTAGAGCATCAATCATACAAAATTAAGAACAAACATTCTTGTTCTTATAATTTAAAGCTCTTTCTTTCATTTATTATCATCTCCACTTAAACTTTTTGACTCTATCATTTAAAGGCTTTTTAGTCCCACTGATAAAGACTATTTTGTAAGCATCAAAACTTCTACCATCAATTTTAGACTTCATGAGCTATGGAGAAGGAAATATTGACATGAATATCTGATTAATCACCATCCAAATACTAAATAACCTTATTCCTGATCATATTGAATTTTGGAACATCATTATAGGTTTACTAGGTTCTTAGGAACATTTTTTCTCTTTTAAATGATGTTTGTTCTGCGGCTTCTCCACCTCTGCAGTTTGCTTTTGTTTCTCCTCTTTCTCCCTTTTGTTTTCAAGCTGATGTTTCTAATAATATGGTCTATAGGCTTATCAAAAAGAAAACAGGTATCTCCTTTCCCATCTTCGGCTCTTGCATGCTTCGTGTGGACATTTTTCTAGGTTTCACAGAATGGTTAAATATAAACGAGGCAACAATCACCGATATCATGCA
>Ga0325411_1002106_pt1 | contig 22365 bp, 6 predicted proteins | sample PopdelMetagenome_13_FD_206181 | JGI IMG/M metagenome (GOLD analysis project Ga0325411, IMG submission 206181) | Populus deltoides microbial communities from Bellville, Georgia, United States - Xylem-PdIQD-R4 | ecosystem: Host-associated > Plants > Phyllosphere > Stem > Wood/Secondary xylem... | reverse complement strand
GATGATCACACACTACTAGTTAGTCAATTATTTTATTGACATTTTAGGTTCACATTCTTCTCTCTTCTGCTGGAAATACAGAAGCATACTTGATTGGTAGTGTTATGAAGTCTGAACTGCTACAAGAAATCCTTTCTCTTTTGATTGCTCTGCAGCTGGGCCATCCAGCTAGGTATTGCTGCTTGTCAAAAGGAAAAGGCATAATCTGTAAGCTAATTTTCGTCATAAATCGATCACTCTGCTATTACCTGAGCACCACCAGTCATTTTCCTTATATTTCTGTACTTGTGTTGAACAATGCTTTCCATAGCAGGGTGGCCATTATGTTTTGGTCTAAGTTACACCGGCTAATGGCAATGTAGATTCTGTGTAAGCCACAGATTGATGTTAGTTTCTTCACAAACAGAAACTTATGATGGGAACTATGCTTGATGTCAGATTTTCTACACTCTCTTTTGTTTTTCAACATACCTCCATGAGAATTTGAGTAGAATAGAAATGAAAACAAGAGATTACTTTTCTTGGTGGTTCTATGATCAGGATTAAACTCGAGATATGGCCTATGCCTGAAAGAGACAACTGCACTGCCGGCCAAAGATGCAGCAGATTAGAAACCAAGATATCCAAAATGCTATGTTTTGTCCTCTGTCCAGGCAACAGATCCAGAGCTATAAATGAGATCTCAACAGAGTCAGATGTTTGCTTGCCTGTGTTGTTATATCTGGAATTTGGAACTCTGTTTAGCCAACATTTTGAAACATATTTTGTTCTGTAAGTTGTGTTGAAAGCAGTTGCCAGTGATCATTACCCCATCACTCGATAAAGTGCATTTCAAGAATTAAAGCCTAATTTCCACTGCATTTTGGTGAATTTGGCATTGTCCGGCTTGCAACACTACTACTGTTTTGGTGATTTCAGGCACTAACTGCCGGCAGAAACTAATGCAATTTAGTGTACCTAATCCTGTTTCCATTAGAAGCTCAAGATCCTCGGCACAAATTTCCATTGAAATTAACATCTTAGCTTGTTAAGAAATGCTGGGAGGCTCAACTTGTAGGCAGGGAGGGGGTTTTCAGCTTCTTGGGCTAACTTGTATACTTTTTTACTAGTCACGAAAGAGTTATTACAACTCCAGCCATATATTATAAGACTCCAACAATGAGATTTGAATGAAAGATTTACACTAGAACAAAATAATTTAACCACACAGAACTTCATTTCATGCATTCATGTGCTAAAGTTTTGAAGAACTCAATGGATGCTCCAATTAAAGATCCTTGATAGTACAATGTTTCACTTGAAAGTGAAAAAATGTAGAATCCTCCATCCCTTTTGAGTCACAAACCATGAAAAATATTGCCAAGACCCAAAACCAAATAAGAAAATGAAACATGAAATGGGAAATTGATAATTTGACCTCACAACTTAGCCTTGCTCTCAAATATATATCAAAGGCTCTCCCTCTGTAATTCTTTAACTTTTCTTTCTCTACAAATTAACAACAATAACAGTATTCAAGGTAAAGACTCCTCTTGGCTTTCTTCATATCCCTCCTGGCTCTCATACTCCTCCATGGTGTTGAATTCATTAGGGTTCTCATCATTTCCATATGAACCTTGATTTTGAGTACTTACCTTCCCTGACACGTACTCGTTAGCAGGATAATAATTCTCATTCTTCACATTGCTATAGTACTTACCACCCTCCATGAACCTTGTGTCACTCATTCCTTGTCTCTCAGTATTCTTCACATTGCTATAGTACTTACCACCCTCCATGAACCTTGTATCACTCATCCCTTGTCTCTCAGTATTCTTCACATGGTAATAATACTTACCACCCTCCATGAATCTTGTGTCACTCATCCCTTGTCTCTCAGTCTCATAGCCATTGTTATTATAGTTTGTGGTATAGCCATTGTTGTTGTAGTTGTTGTTGTTGGTGTTGCCATTGTTGTTGTAGCTCTTGGTGTAGCCATTCTCACTATTTTGATTCTCTGTTTCATAGCTTTCACCAGCTAGTTTGTAGCCATTGTTGTAATAGTTGTTGGTGTAGCCGTTGTTGTTTTGATTGCCTGACTCATATCTAGCACTGCCAACCTTGTAGCCATTGTTGTTGTAATTGCTAGTGTAGCCATTGTTGTTTTGATTGCCTGTCTCATATCTAGCACTGCCAACTTTGTAGCCGTTGTTGTTGTAGTTGCTAGTGTAGCCATTGTTGTTATTGTTGCTATTTTCGTACTTCTTGTCGAAGGGCACACCATCTAGTTCTTCATTCAAAAGCTCATTTTCATCAACGGCAGTGGTGGTGGTGGTGGTTGAAGTCTCCTTACTAGAGGAAGTTCCTGAGCCCTCACCGAAAAGGCCATAGCCGTTCTCAATCTCGCCGAGGACCGGTGCTGGTGCTGGTGCTAGTAATGGCACATCTGGTAGAAAGTCTATTGCTGGAGCTGGAGCTGGTGCTAATGTAGGTGCTTGAATTGGTACTGAAGAAATGGTGGATTCTTTCTTACCATTGTTTTTTGTGATGCTATAATGTGTGAACTTACTAAAGAACGTGCTCTCTCTAGCTTGGATACAGGAGAAGATCACTAGAAAAAAGAAGAAAAACACCTGCTTACCAAAAGAAGCCATTAGAGAAATGACTAACAAGAGATCAAGAAAATTTTAATTAGGCTTCTCTTGCTATGTTTGAAGCTTCATTTCCCGTAGTCTTTTATAGACTATCGAGCATTGTATTTTTAGTAGCCCGCACAATTATGCGTGGATTGAGGGAAAATTGTGGGGTAGAAAATAATGGCATGTAGTGCCATGCTGCATGTGCTTTCATTGAGACTGTCTAGCAAAAGACGGCACCAAATCTTCATTAGAAAACAATATACCCACAGAGTTCCTAGTCAAAAAGCACTTCCTTCTGCTTCTCTAGCTAACACAAAACTTAAAGCACTTCCTTTTGCTTTCAAGGAAGGGGCAGTGTGGTTTAAAATCTGGGGTCCTCGATCTCTTCGTAGCAGTTGAGTTAGTTAGGCCTCAACAAGAAAAGTGAGAAGCTAAAGAGGGATGGTAGGGCATATTTCATCATCATTATTATTACTTTGGTTTGGTCTGCCTTCTCTACTAGGTGTGTTAGCACTTTATGGCTTTGTGCAGATAGTAACTCTTTTCTCCTTTTCTCAGAGCTTACGAGGGAGGTATTGCTTTGGCAATTTTACTTTGGATATGGAGGTAACGATGGGTTTCATGGCCTGTGGGCTTCTCAGCACCAATTCCTCTCAATTTTCTCAATTTCAAGAAAGTGGCACAAGATGATGAATTTTAGTAAAGTGTGTCTTGTTTGCTGACGTTAAAGTAAAAGATCAACTCAGATGATATCTTAAGTTTATAGTTATTAAGGCAAATTAATCTAAAAATCTATAATTTTGGATTGATCTAATAAGCTTAAGTTTTAATTTAAATAAAAACAAAATATTGATATAATCGAGCCAAACTTCATCGACCAAATTTTTTTGGTTTTTAGAATAGTTTTTATTTTACTAATGTGAGTGTCCGAGCCAACTTTTATGTACCTCGATTAATTTTACGGGCCTGAAGTTAATAATTATTAGTTTTGAGGTTTATAAAACTTGAACTGGTAATTTTTAAAAAATAAATTCAGGATCTGACTAATTAAATGATATCTAAAATAATCTTGAGTATGTTTTGAAACAGTGAGAAGCACACAAGCTCACAGGATTCTGTTAAACAAGTGAACATGAGCATAATGCTTTGTGTGGCCCAGGTGACCAGATATAATTATTGATTAGTTACAGACATGTTTCACACCGCTCTTTGATTCTGTCTTAAGCAAAGTGAAGAACACATGATGATCGGGGCGTGATGATCGGAGCTCGATTTCAAAGTTTCTGACTTCTTGTCTCTTTTTTGACGGTGAAGGAATAAATTGACCCATTGATTTGAGTTGTGGAAGTCTTCTCCTGAAATTGAGGTAGTGTGAAATTGAGGCAGTGTCAAGTTACGTGTCTCACTTGAAGAAAGTGGGGGTAACAGCTACTGTGTGTGTATAATAGTATTATATACATATGCATATGCAAGATACAATATAATATATATCTAATACACATAGTGTATACTAGATCGATGCCTCGCATTATACTGCGGGCCATTCAAATTTTTTTAATTTTAAAAAAAAAAATATTTAGATGATAATATTGTTTTTAAAAAAACAAAAAAACCCAATACACGGGTTATTGATTTAACTGAATCTAATAAGATCGAATAATCTGATTAAAAAAGAAGATAATTATAGCAAACAAACCATAAAAAAAATATTTGGCAATAATTAACTAAAAAAATAAACCACCAATAACACATCCAGGAAAAGAATAAAGAAAAGCTTACTGAAGACTTATCGTAACTCCACCGGACCACCGCAGATATCTCTTACCATCAAAAGAGTTCGTCAATACAATACAAACCTCAAAGGATACATGATGATATCGAAAGAAGCCATATGTTAAAGCAACGATTTAATATCAAATAATGAAATCGAAAAAAAAATTGTCAAAGCAAAAAAAAATAGCAATCACAAAAATAAAGATAAAATCTAATAGGAAAAAAAATGGAGTGGGAAATCATAAAAAAATCAATACTAAAAATTATCTTATATTTTATAAATAGCAATTAAAAAAATGATGATTAATTTGACAAATAAAAAAAATTAAATGGGGATAAAATTGAAACAAAATTACACTTTCATTAATAATTTCAAATAAAATAAATAATAATCAAAAGAAGATGGACTAAATCAAAAGAAAAGGAAGTCAAATGATTGATTTGAAAAATTGGTAGATAGGGTCAAACATAAAAGGGAGAGAGAGAAAAGAAAAGAAAAAAAAGCTAACAACACTAAAAGAATATTTGGAAACGTAGTGCAAACCGTGTTCTCTAAAATTTAATATTTTTTATTTACTAAAAATTAATTTTTTTGATATGTTTTGGAATAAAATAAATTACAGAAAATAAAATATTTTTGACTACCAAAATTAGCTGTAAGCCTCATTCAAATTAAGTAGAGTGATTGACATGTGCTAAATTACCCCCAACTAAAACAGAGAATAAAGAAAAAAAAAACAATAGCACAGTGATGAAAATTCTCTCAGATGCAAGATTTAAAAATTTAGACTTCAAGGGTCATTAGGTCTTTTTATTGTGCTCTTCAAAATTAAAAGATGAAATGTTTGTCCTATCATTTGTCAATTTTAAAATGCCCAAATGATCCTATTGTGGAGACAATTTCACCTTAAACCATCATCTTATAAGTTTTTTTTAAAGGGCAAGATAGTAAAAACACTATTCCTGGGATCAGGCAAGGGAGAAGCACGGGCTGGGTTCTGATTTCCAAGGGAAATCTCTTTGTTCATGTATGTTGACTGTGCTGGATCAATGGAGGAAGATATGGAATTTGTCTCAAAAAACCAATGGGTCCAAGTTGTGGGCCTATTCAGAAGAAGTTTCTTTAGACAATGGGCTTTTTTAAAGGTAATTAAAAATATTAAATTTAATGAATAAAGTATAAATATTTAATTTTTTTATATTATAGATAACAAATAGAGTATGAATATAATAAAAATTTCACTTGAAAGTTTACTAAATATAAATGATCAAAAAAAGAGAGCAAAGATTCATTATTTTTTTTTTCATATTTTCTTTTCACGTTATAATGCAACATATATATATATATATAATACTCATCAATTTCTCATGCTTTGTAAGCTCAGAGACGACATGACGTTTAGAAGGCCATCTTCTGGTGCTTTCATTCGGGACTGCCATGCCATGTCACCTTCCTCTTCAACGTTTGAATTTTCTCCTTCTGACTCTTGTCAGAACACCACCGTGCAACACTCTTATTCAAGATTGTTAATTTCATTCTGTTTCGAAATAGCTGAAATATTTTATATTAATTTAAAAAATAGAACAAAATAAAATAAATTTTATCTTATTTTAAATCTCGGTTCGCTCTGAATTTTTCTATTAAATTTCGTCCGGAACGTTCCGGTTTTATTTCACATGTTCCGTTCCATTCTTGAAAAACCATTAAATCAAATTGAACCTTATTCAATTTAATTAATTAAACCATCCAATTATAAAAAGCTCTTTTTCATTACTATTTTCAATAATAATGATATTGATAATAATATTGAAAATTATTATTACTATTTTCATTAACAATGATATTAATTTTTTAAAATTAGATTTATCACTAATATATATGGTTTATATTCATGTTGTTTTTTTCATGTTTATACTTTGTAGAAATTTGAGCAAAATAAGAGATGTTTTAGATTCCATTAGCCTTGATAACATTGAACTAACTTTATATTTAAAATATTTGTGTTAAAACATTTTATTTTCATAATATTTTGATATTTTGTTTAAGTTGAATTACTTTAAATTAAAAACCTATTTAATCTTGACTATTTAGGAATATTTTAAATTTTAAAATTATATTTGTTTGGCATTGTGTTTGTATTGCGTAATTTATAATTAATTTATCTTGAATTTGAATTATGTTCGTTGAATTTATATATATATATATATATATATATATATATATATATGAACAGTACAACCCCGAAACGGCACGCCGAAACACTTAAAAACTGAAACATTCCATTCCAATTGAAAAAACAAAACACCTACAGAAATGGAATTAACAATCTTACTTGTAACTGTTAAATTTTCAAGGCTAAAACATTATTTTAGCACCTATAGTTTTAGTAACATTATACTTTGGTCCCCAGTTTTTAAATTTATGCAATATTATTAGCTCTTGCTGGTCCTTTATCAGTCCAGCTCTCAGTTTTTTGAGGTATGGAACCAATCAATGTGTTTTTTTTTAAAAATTAAAACTATAATCTTTTTAATTCTTATAAATAAAAGTGTTTAGAGTTTTTTTTTAACAAAATAGAAAGTATGAATCTTGATTGTGATTTAAAATTTAGCAAAGAATTGTATGGATAACTATATATTAAAAATCCTGAATTAGTTTCAAATAAACCTTATCCTCTCCAAATTGAAATATTATTAATATAAATTACATCATGGAAATTTTTTAATTTAGAACCAGAAAAAAGGGTCTTACTTTAGTATATGAAAGTAATTTGACCCAATTCTTTTGTGTTCTTATGACTTATCAAAGGGCCAGTGGAAATTATTTTACCTTTATTTTGTTGATTTTTCTTCAAGTCATTTTTTTTATTTATAATTTTGTTACCGTTTAGTGGGCTTTATGATTCATTTTAATTAGTGTTTGTTAATCCTAGTTTGGCTTATAGAAAATAAGAAATAAAAAGATTTATGGAGAACACGAAATGTCACTTTAAAGATCAATGTTAGGCTATATATCATCATATATAAGCTTTGGGAGATTCATCCAGCTGGACTTAATTTAGAATTTGTTTTTTTCTTTAGGGACCCAACAGAGAATTTAGTGATAGTTTGAGAACAAATTTATACTTTTCCTTTCATTTTAACTCTGGTAAAATGTGTTAAGTAATATTTATCTAGTTTTATTTATTAAGGGTAGAATAGTATTTTCAGTTTAACCTATATATAATTTCTTTGTATTTAGGTTAACTTAAGCACTCATAATAAACATATTATTGAGAATTCTAGCCTCCTTTTATGTTTGTTCTGAATTACTTTAACATGGTATCAGAGCCTAGTTGATCAAACTCTTGGCTTGTTAATTTTATGGAACTCGCTGCCCTTGTAGAAATCATGTTGACCAATGTCAAAGCCACTGCTCGTATCAAAATCGTTATCATCATCCACTTCATTCCCTGTAGGATGTTCCAGCACGCTCGATGCATTCCTTTGAAGCTTAACTTCATATCCATTTTTCAAAACATCAAACATGAGTTGTTTGACCTATTAAAAGATGGAGGATGAAGATCAGGTTTTGTGCTTGCGGCTGAAGAATTAATATCTGAAACTTTATTTTAGATTCTTCAGCTTCTGCAATTTGGTATTTTTTTTCTGTCTCTGCAATTGTTTTGGTACTTCGATTTCTGTAATTTGGTATCAGCTTCTGCAATTTGGTATTTTTGTTCTGTTTCTGCAATTGTTTTGGTATTTCGTTTTCTCTTCGGTTTCTACAATTTGGTATCAACTTCTAAAATTTAGTATTTCTGTTCTTCTCTGCAATTGTTTTGGTATTTCATCTTCTCATCGGTTTCTGTAATTTGGTATCAGCTTCTGCAATTTGGTATTTCTGTTCTGTCTCTGCAATTGTTTTGGTATTTCGTCTTCTCTTCGGTTTCTACAATTTGGTATCAGCTTCTGCAATTTGGTATTTCTGTTCTGTCTCTGCAATTGTTTTGGTATTTTGTCTTCTCTTCAGTTTCTGCAATTTGGTATTTGAGTTAAGTTTCAGCAAAAAAAAATTAAAAAAAATTGGAGTGATATTTTGTCTTCTGCTTCTGCAAAATCTGGTATTTCGACTTTCCTTCAGCTTCTGTCATGGCATTTACTATCAAAGAGATTGTTTGGTTACGTTGGTTACTTGTTGATATGAGAGTTTTCTTTTCTCATCCTACTCCTATGAATTGTGACAACCAGAGTTCTATTTAGATTGCTCACAACTCGGTTTTTATGAGCGAACTAAGCACATTGAGATCGATTGTCATCTTACTCGTCATCATCTCAAGCATGGCACCATTACTTTGCCTTTTGTTCATTCTTCCTTGCAAATTGCAGATTTCTTTACCAAGACGTGTCGCACGTCAAAAAAAATCAGCGCGGCATCGGCTGGCGATTTTATCTTTTGTTATGTTTTGATTTGATTGGTTCGTTGGAGTCGCCACCTAGTAATTTATTGAGGGCTACTAGGAAACCTGATGTACTGGTCTTGTCAGAGATTCACGGGTAAGGGACTGGTTGTGGTTAGGGAAGGTATTAGCACCCCTAACGCACCCTACCTAAGGTAAGCTGCTTTGTGGACTTGATGTGTTTTTAAAAGTAAAATTTTAGCCCAATTCTAAGGCTTTGATAAATCAGTTATTAGTTCCCAGAATATATGTAGATACATGTTCTACATTTTCATGGGAAATACAACATGATTTTTATCTGTCCTTTAGATATTTGTGCATATAAATTAAAATATTAAATTCATTTTTCCTTTTGATTCAATAAAATACATAAAAAATACACAAACACACACACACACATCTCTTTTTCTATTATTATTTTCTCTTTCTTTTCTTTTTTATACATCCATAATACAAAATACAAATTCAAAACAAATAAACAAAAATTACAATAACAACACCAACACAATCTGGAATTTTCAGGGAACCCCTTCTGCAAGCCGGAACAGTGTTCAGCAGGGTTTCTGGAGCAACAAGACAGTGGCGGCGCGTCTTCTCCAAGCGCCACCGCCGCTGTCGGCGCGTGGGCTCACGCGCCGCCGCGGGGGAGAAACTGGAAACAGCAGGATCTGGCTCAGCCTCTTCTCCTCTTCCTTTCCTCGCCGGAGGTGACCTGTACAAACAGCAAAAAACGCAACCAGCAGGTCTGTTTAGTCCAGATCCGTTCTCGGATTTTTTCCTTTTCAGATCTGTGAACCTCTGTCTTCTTTCTTCTTCTCAGCGTGCTGTTCCTTCTTCCTGCTGGTGAAGAAGTGGTGGTGCTGTCGTCCGTGGCAGCTGAAGCTGCTCTTGAGATGGGGAAGGCTGTCCGATCTTCACTCCTCTTGGCAGATCTGGTGGGTGTCGGTGCTGGTGCTGGTGCTGGTGCTGGTGCTGGTGCTGAGGGAAGGAAATGCTGGAGGCGGCTGTTATGGTGATTGGCTGCTGCTGTGTGGCTTGGTGGAGGCCGGCGCTGATGACTCTGTGGGCGGCAGCGGCTGGGAGAGAGGAGAAGGGGAGCTCTGGTTTCTGTCGGGTGTGTGGCTGAGGGAGAAGGAAATGGCGTGGGGCAGATGGAGGCAGGTTCGGGAGCTGCCGAGAGGGAGAAGAAGCTGGAAATGAGGGCTGTGTCCGTTTGGCAGAGGGCAAGAGAGGAGGAGACGGTGGAAGGCTGAAATGGCAGGGGAAATGGCGATGAGAGGGGAAGGGCTGATGATGGCTGTGGGAGAAGGAAGTGAGATTGAGGAGCCGTGGGCCCCTGCCCACGGCTGTGAGGAAGAAGAAAAATCTGGGAAAATCCCCCTCCTGGTGTGTAGCTGGAGATGACAAGAAATAGGGGTTCCTCCTTGGGGCGGGGCTTGTTGTCGGCTGGAAAAAAAGGAAAAGAAGTGGAGAGCTGAGTTCCTGCTTTTCAGCCGAAAGAGAGGGATCCAATGGTCTTGGGCCAGGGGGAGCGGCTGGTTGCCTCCCCCTCTGATATTCAAAATTCTGCAAAATATTGTTTGGGTCTCAAACTTGATTCCTCAACTTTCCTTTTTTTTTAAATTTGATTTTTTTTTAATTTTTGTATTTTTGAAAACGAGCAATATCAACGTCGACTCAATGAGGAAAATTAAAATTAACGCGTTAAAAGTGGAACGTGTTCGAAAGACCTTTGAAAATTTAAATTATTTTTAGACGATGCTAAAAATGCTAAAAACGATACAAATGTATAAAAAATGTATTTTTGGATTTTTCAATGTTTTTTTCGCTATTTTTGGATTTTTCTGAAAATTTATCAAAACATGGGTCAAAAATTGGGTAGCAACAAGACGCATTCCATATCTCGTTTTCGTTTTCTAATTGGCAAATTCTCGATGCTCGTAGATATCGCATCGTGAGTTTGAGGGGAGATGTTAAGTAATATTTATCTAGTTTTATTTATTAAGGGTAGAATAGTATTTTCAGTTTAACCTATATATAATTCCTTTGTATTTAGGTTAACTTAAGCACTCATAATAAACATATTATTGAGAATTCTAGCCTCCTTTTATGTTTGATCTGAATTACTTTAACAAAATGAAACTCAAAAGATTTGGAATTTATTTTCCATAACCAGAAAAAAGAAATTATGGCAATAAACAGTTACCATAAAATAAAAAATTTATCATTCCATCCTTCATCTACTAGCTTAAACAAAATAGTTAATCCAAATTTTCCCGTACAATTATTGTCTAAAACTAATTTCTTGTATCTATCACCCCTTTATGTTCAACTTGATCTCAACCACCCTCTAATAAATATTGTATTTTCACACTTTTTTGAGAGAAAATAACCCTCTAAAATTCTAAGACATTAGTTTGAAGCTTAAAAAATAAGGTCATCTCTGATTGTTTCTCTTCAAAAAATAGTATAGTAATTAAAAATTACATTAATGATATTCTAGAATTCAATACACTCAGGAATAAAGTTTTTGAGTGTTCGAATAATGAGTAATCACACATTCATGTCAGAATTCCATTCTTAGGAACTGGTAGATTAGATGATTGAGGATTGGCGATAGAAGTCTTAATTCCTACAAAACAATCCTTTTAGATAGAGTTTTGGGATTCTCAAATGATATAGTCAGTAACTTTTAGTGAGAAATTATAATAAATGAGAAGATGAACATTAAATTCTAAAAATAAAAATATTTGTTCTTAGTCTTAGTATGATAAATGCTTTGAGAATGTATCATAAGAAAACAAAGATCATAAACCTTTTACATGGATAGTTCAAATTAATGGTATTTATAACCCTTATACCTTGAACCTTGTTGTTTCGCTCAGGGGTCAAAAGTTTTTTTCTTTTGAATATATTAGTGAGGGAAAAGATCCCTTATATCTATATTTATGTTGATGAGAATTACTCTTTCACAACATCAATGATGATAGAAAAACGGCAGACTTAAAGAAAACTTTCATATATATTTTTGTACACAACATTAATGTTTTGATAAGAACAATCCTTTCATAATATTAATGTTGATTGAAATATAATCGGTTCTTAAAAGACTTTTATACAATTATGAGTATAGAAAAATGACTATCCTATGCTCTTAACATTTGTGTTAAGACACACACACACACACACACACACTCTCTCGAGTTTGAAATGATTCTAAATTCAAAGATATTGGGTTTGACATCTTGGTAGGCCCACATGCATTTAAGCTCAGCGTGTAGCTAAACATGGAGGAGTTGGGTCTGGCACATTACCTGATTCGCATGCATTTGAGCTTAGCGCATAACTGATTCCGAGAGAGTTGGGTTTTGCATATTGGCATATACACGTGCGCTTTGACTTGACATTCCGCCAAACCCATGCATGTAGGGCTAATGCCATGCCTTTGACACTTCTAACCATGGACATCTTAAGCAAATGAATTATGTATAAAATACTTGATTCATCACACATCAAAAAGTACTCTGATATTTAGATTTACTTTATGATATTTGGATAAAAATAGCTAATAGTATTACTTTCTGAAGCTCCAAACTAATACTCTAGAATTTAAGTGGGTAACTTTCCTTGAAAATTATGATGTTAACTGTTTTGAGAGGTTGATTGATGTAAATCTGAAAATACAACGGTGACGATTGATAAACAAATTAGTTTTAATTAGGGGTTGATTTGATAATTTATTTATTTATTTGGGTAAATGTTTTAATTAGGATTACTTGATTTGGCATCAAGAGAATTCAGTCAAGTTCATTGGCAATAATAGATTATTTGATTTTCTATATATGTAGAAATATTACAAAAACTATATTTAATTTCCAAGTCGATTAATGAACAAAGTTTGTTCTTGCAAGAACAAGAACAAGAAAGCAATACCCAGTTTAATTTGGTCAAGAACTAATGAAGGGAGGGGGCAAGTTAAGAAGAAAAACTCGCTCATTAGATGTATATGAACATCTAATATATGAAATGTCGTCGAATTTAGGGTTTTTTTTTGTGGTCTTGAAGGCTGGTGATGAAGAAACTGCCTCAGAATTCGGGATGTTCTCTACGGTTCAAGCTCACGTTGGTGGTATCTTTGGAACTCCTTGCTTTTGCAGCTCCACTAGAACACTATCAGTAGCTGGAGGTTTCAGTCCAAGAGGGAGTGGCAGCCATGGCTTCGATAAAACATCACCAATAGCTGCATCGACACTCTCTTTTGTCTGTTGCAAAACATGTTGCCATGAATCATTAGACAGTCAATAAGTTCACTAACACACAGATGCTTTTTTATTCAAATCTATAATTAACTGAAAGTAATATAGGAAAAATGGATTTGGGTCACCTGGTTCAACCCCGTCCACATTAATACTGTTTATATTAATAATGTGTAATATACGAGATATATAATGATGAAGCCTAACTCTTCACTGCCAAAGGTTGTGATGTTATAACTCTCTATCCTCGTAAATATATGTCTATAATTAACAATAATAGATAAAAATAACAAGAAGAAATAGAAAAGAAAAGGGAACGAAGAAAATATTAAAGAGAGAAGGGGAATACGAAGAAATTAAACTCTTTGTCAATTTTTAAAAGAATATTGTTTTTGCAAACAATGAATATTTATAAATTTTTTCAAAGTATTTTTTATTTAAAAATATATTAAAATAATATATTTTTTTAATTTTTTAATTTTATTTTTTATATTAACACATCAAAATAATTAAAACAATATAAAAATATTAAAAAAAATTAATTTTTTGCAAACCTCCATTGCACTTCTAAACAAGAGCATGGATAGTTAATAACAAATATAATTCATTATTATAAGCTATGATAGAAGGTTTATAAAACTTGTTTATATTGTTTTCTTCCCACTGCTATTTTCTTCTTTATTTTTTCCAACAATATTAAATATAAATACACATAACATATTAAAAAGTTCTTCATTTTATCTGGTCTCAACGATAAGAGGTATGCTCGGATCAGTTTTGAAATTATTTTCTCCGGCCTTCCTTTTGAAATTGAACCCAAGATATTAAGGTAAGGAGCATAAACTGAAACGTATGAAAGGGGAAAAAACAAGAATGCTGAGAAGAAGAGGGAGGCTCACCGGATGAAGGTCTAAGAAAGGGTCGGGGCCTGAATTGTGTCTGGCTGGGACGCCAGTGCCGGGATCTACTTTGTACATGGCATGAGGTGGGATTCCTGGGACAGGAGGTGCATGAAATCTCTGCAATAGATGATCATTTGAAGATTATCCAAAACTGCTTATATACACACACACACACACACGCTATTAATTGCAACATATGCTGGTGTTCTATATGGATCCAAAAAGATACAGACAACTTTAAAGACTCCAAAAGAGTAGCAATATCGATGCTTACAGTTGCTGGTGGCTGTGGATAGCATGGTGTCCCTGGGTTTAGTACATTTGGACCCTACTCAAAAAGTAACATAACTAAATTAGAAAAGGCTAGCTATCCCATTTCTTTTCCTTCTTTTTTCTATCCTTTGATTGATTAAGTAGAAAGAAGGAGCTAATTAGGGCATACCCTTTGGTGGGCGTGGTGGTGCCAATATGAAGGGTCTGGTTGGTGCCATGTAGGTGGCGGCGGCAGCGGTGAATAAGGAGAATGTGCTAGATGTTTAGGCCACATATGCATTAGGGACTGGTCCATGGAGGGATGTCCCCATACATGTAATGGTCTAAAGTGGTGGTGCATGGGGATTATAGGAGGGAATCCCATGGTGGGTGCATGCCATGCACTTATGTCCGTCTTTCCACCTCCACCAGAAGCGGCAGCGGTTCCATACATTTGCCGTCTTTGACTCCAGCTTGCTGCCTCGGCCTCTCGCGCTAGCAAATGTTTCTGGTGCGATCGATATTTCTGCACACAATAGTCATCAAATCCCTTTAATCATATATATCAAAATTAATCATCCAATATAATAAAATAATCCCAAAACAAGACTTTATATACAAATTCCTAAGAATTTATTTCCAAATGTCCATTTTCTCAGCTATCAATAAAGTATATGCTAATCCAAATCACGCAAAATAAAAAAAAAAAGTAATTATATGTAGACAAAGTTTCTATTGGCCTGCAGTGCTTAGAAATTTCTTATGTTTTGAAAGTAAATGAATCTCAAATAGAGTACAGTCAGGGAGTCAATTTGTTGGCTAATGAAATGAAATGTTGAAGGTATAAGCATGTGAAAAATGTAAGAAAAAATTAAGTACTTAGAGCAGAAGAATTTTCCAGTGTGTAGTATATACTTGAAGATGGCTAGCAATATTATGGCGAGTGAGACAGTCAATTCCCATAAGTTCTAAAATCCTCGAAGGCACTGCCTTATCCACCCCTAGCTGCTCCACTGCTTGCACGAACCTCCTGTGCAGCTCTGGTGTCCAATCCACCTACACACAATTCAAGAAAATTAACCTTTTTCACTAAACATAAAAACAAAAATTAATAAAATAATAAAAAAGAAAACCAAGAGATTTTTTTCAACCAAAACAGACAGCTCTTTTGAATCTTATGGATAATTCTCAGTCTCCCATGCATCTCGTGATCTCTTTGGCCCCCATGGAGTTGGCTGAGCAGCCATATTGATTGAGAGAGATCAATATATGTAGTACTTAGCACCTAATCTAAATATGTAACCCCACAAAATTAATCTAATTGTTTTTTTTTATTAAGAATCTTAGTTTTTTTTTTCCTTCAAAAAATCCAAGTTTTTTTGTTTTATATAGATGACTGAAACAAACCCTAATAAAATTAAATAATAAAAGCTTAATCAATTTGTTTACCTTCATTTTCCTCTTCCTTTGATTATTGTTGTTCTTCCCTTGTGTTGTTGGCTTTCTTCCCTTTTCACCATCTTCGCTGAGCACCGGATTAACAACCACGGACTCGTCTTTCTTACTCACAATCTCCTCTCCTCTACTACTCAAACTCGAGTCCAAACCTGAACCTGAAAACTTATCTTCCTCATCTTTCCTTCGAATACTACTATCCTCCACTTTCTCATTCGACATAGATGTGTTCACATCCGATTCCTCGCCCCCGCTACCACTAACTGAGAATTCAGCAAGGATTTCGGGATCCATCTCCAAATTTGGCAACACATCCTTTTCATTAATACTGACAAAAAGATCATCGAAATCGATGCTTTCGAGCAAGTCCCCATCGCAGAAGTCCGGGAACTCTCCATTGACAATAGTAGAATAACTCTCCATCTGTTCTTGGCTCTCATCCTTGGTGGTTGCAGTGTTTCTGAAGGGTGACACAGCTAGCATTAATCCCAACAAAGAACTCAAAAGGAACCTTAAAAAAAGGTTAACAAGTCTGCACTCTATATAGATATATCAAATATACTATGACTACGGTGCAACTATATTGGTATAAATATTTACTGCATGAAGAAATTGAGAGGAGAAATGGACGCTTCTTCTCGTTTTCTTCGAGTGACTTGGAGCTAGGGGGATGAAGAGGAGGGAGACATTAAGTAGTCTTTGATATGTTAATGTGAATTTAATTTGTTCTCTTCTTCTGCAGTGCAAGTGGAGCGATTGGATATCAACCACGACTTGGGTTGAGATCTATGGGCGTTTGTTTGTTTTTATGTTTTTGTTTGTTTGGGCATGCTAGACATATATAATACAATAATGCTTTTAGTATGTGGATGGCTTTTTTTTTAGATTTGAAAATCTGAAAAGTGCTCGTGAGCTTTATGGATATCTTATAATATAAGAGAGAGGAAGAGAAATAGGAGAGGAAGAAGGAGGAGGAGGAGGAGAGGAGAGGAGAGGAGAGGAGGGAGAGAGGATATGTAACATTAATTGCAACATGGATAGTTTTATTAGCTGGTCAAACTAAGGGAATGTGTATTTCTCGGTACAGTGAAAAACAGGATGTCAATTGATATATATTCAAGGGTATTTAAAGGTTTAAATAATTTAGATATTTATAATTTATTTTTTCAGAGTTTTGAGCAGTTCATGAGTTCTATTTATTATTTAGATGAAATTATATATATATATATTAAAAGATGAAATTATATTTATTTTATATATAAATATATATAACACAAATGAATATCGAGTTTTGTATTGAATTTAATAATATTCATATCTTATTTATTATTTATAAAAAGTAATTATTTAAAAAACCTTTTTCACTCAGGTTGGTGTGAATTGATTGATATTCATAACATTTAACAATTTCTAATGAAAAAGATAATAATATATGGAATTAATGGGAAAGAAATTTACCTTTAATTATATGTTTTGCTAAATTAAGGATAGATAATAAATTCATTTAGTTTCTTTCATGGTTCTATTACTCAAACTAGCAATTGTTATTTGGTCCCCTTCACAGCACTTGTTATTTGCATTATTAGAGAGGGCAGCCATTGTTGTTGGGGAAAAAGGATTTATTACCTAGTTCTTTTATTTGGGGTTTTTTTCCTCTGAAATTTTATATCCATTCTTAATTTGCCAAATTGGATATTGTATTTATTGATTGCTGGCAACATTTTGCGGTCATATCCTTTGTAAAATAGGAAGAAATGTCACATATCTCAAATTATAAATAAAAAATAAAATAGGGAGTTGCATTCACTATAGAAATATCATTCGTGTAATTTGCATGAACTTTTTGTATAATTTGTGTGTTGTTTCTAGCCCTTTAATGGCATTTCTATCCTTTTACTAAATCTTTTGTTGATCAGTTTTGAAATTTCCCTAAATTTCTAATAGCATTTCTGTTGTGTTTTTAACATTTTGACACATGAGTTTTTTTTAGAAAAATAGATATTTTTATTAATTAATTCTATATTTTTATATTCTTATTCTATATTAATATGTTTTTCTAGTTTTTTTTTTCTATATGAAGGGAATAGTTTTCCTAATTTGTTTATCCTATTAAACATTATTAAGGTTTTCTAGTTTTTTTTCCATATAAAGTATCGTAATAGCCTTTTAAAAAGTGGAGACTTGGATGAATAAAAATTGAATATTTTAGATGTCTTGCCATAGTTATGGTGTTCTTGGTTTTTGAGAGTTTTGGCTTGCAACAAACCCTATTTCTATCTAAGTTGCTTGATATCATAACCCAATAACTTTTAATGATTTCCGTTATGTGTTGTCAAATCATAATAGTTGAAGGTCATAGAGGACATGTATCATAGCTCGACAATTTCAGATGGTTAGTTATTGTGTATTGTTGAATAATCATTGCTAAAAAAAGGTCGCATAACATGATATGATGGTGTAGGAGGGGGTAAAGAGGTTACCCTTGGGAAAGAGTTTCCTAAAAAACAATGTGTTGTTCCCATCTGTATTAGTTGTTATTATTGGAAATCCTAATGGTGGAGTCCATGATGGAGCAGCTAGCACAAAGATATTGTGTTAGAAACCATTTCATATGTAGAAAAATCATTGACAGTCCACAACAAAGTTGTCTTCATTTAAAAATTTTGTTTCCTCAAAATATCATCAGTTAAAGTTTTAGAGGACCACAACTACTTCAATTCATCAATCAATGGTCAAAGACAAACATCTATATTCCAACCTAAACTATTAGGAACATGTATAACCGTAGATAAAAACATGAACTTCAGCTTCATACACATTCTCGGTGACAAGTTGTATACCGTAAGTATCATCGGCAAATAAGAATAAGGAGCAGCAAGTGACCCAAATGAATTGAATTCGTGTGTACATAACCCAAGACATACATTATGTGTTTCCATTAAAAACTATGGATGCACCCTATTAAAATGTTTCAAGACATCACCATCAGAAGAGTGCATCATGACTTCATCCACTACATCATGTTAATGATACCATGTCATGTGCTCAGCAATCTTTGAAGACATGAATGAAATTTACAGTGTAGAAGTGATTGGGTGGTATCTAATTTTTTCATGTATAACAAAAGTCCTTCACCTACCAGTTTTGGGTTTATAATGAGCAAGCCCATAGATTCTACACTCAATCAAATTTGCATTTTCAAGGTAGTCAAACATGTAAATGTTTGGACATATGTCAATTTTCTAGCATCCTAGCCTAAGAGGTTTCATCATGGATTTAGCAGAATAAAAGTTATATTTTAGCCTATTCCCTTCAAGTAAAATCGTTCTTGTTCATTTGGCAATTTTGTCGTAACCATTTTTGCTCGGCCTATACTTTGACTTAATGGTGAGCACCAATGCAACGGACGATAATCTATTGTGATTTGTACACTCATCCCATAATGGTTCGACAAAGTCCTTTAAAAGATTAAAAAACTTGGTCGCGTTTGCATTTAGTTCTTCATCTATGATTGAATATTCACATGTGTAACCCTAATTCATTATTATTGCATTCATAATCATATTCCTATAAGGATTACTATTGTCTTCTACAACTCCATGCACGTTGTTATATCAAACCTATATAGAATATTGATGACAACATATATTAATTAATTATATGAACTAAATAAATTAACTAACATTGTTTAACTCAAAAGTATTCAATCTATTTTAATCGTAATATTAGATCATTATCAATTTTCTACAAAAAATTTGATTCCTCTGTATCTACTAAAATTTTCAACTCAACAATAAAATTAATAAAATATGAAATGTACCCATTAAATAAATAATTATTTGTTTCATTACAAAACACTTAATTCACAAAAATAAAATCAATTTCATCAAATTATAAACAAATATAATTTTTTTAAAATCTCAAACAAACCCTAACATGTACAAATCATGCATTCATACAACAAATTCCTATGGAAAAAAGAAATAAAACAAGTAAACATACAAACAAACTACATATACTATATCAAAATGCCATAAAAATTAATATTTTAAAATTGAGTTCAAACAAAAAAGTTGTTAGTTTTGCTTACTTGATGTGGAGAATCCTAAAAAATAATGAATTAGAATAAGGATGCTAATAAACTGGTGTTGGGTGGCTGGATTTTCGGTGATGGGAGTTAAATTTGTGATAAAATAAAGGGGTTTTGTTATTATTTGTAGAGAAAATAAAGGAAGATAAAGAAATGAGGTAGGGGAGAGAGAATTAAGGGTTGCTCGTCAGACTATAACTTAAATATTACCGACAGATATTAGCGATGAGTTTATTTCATCGGCAATACCGTCTATAAGCATAACACGTCATTTTTCTTTTTCTTTTTGTTTTTATTCTTTTTTTTCAGTGTAATTCAAGCTATTTTAGTCATTTACTATGATGTTTTGGTGGCATTTTTCTGACTTCCTCAAACTTTTATTTTTTGTGATAATATTCTGCATGCATTTTGTGTTGACATTTTAACTCATGGCCATTTCTTTTTTCTTTTTTTCTTTTACACATGTTGCACAATTGTTGTGTTGATTTAGGTTTCTAATTTACGATCGCTTTCTATCAAGTCTATCCCTTCTTGTCCTGTTCTATAATGGAAGTTACATCGTTTCACTCAGTTGCTAACCCGATGCTTTGAGTAAACTTTATACACATTATAACTATCACCCTATTAATTTCTAACATATATAGAAGAAAACGACATCGTTCGTAATTATGGATAAGTTTTCAAGTATAATGAAATATTTTAATTTAGAAACACAAAGATATTATTTACATTTAATAAATTAAATTTTCATTTAGTTTATTTTAAAAGTTCTAGCCGCTAAAAACAAATGATTTTTGTTTTTATAATTGTTTCATCTAAATATAAATAAAAGAAATTCAAGATTTTTTTTTGAAGTATTATAAAATTAAAAATTAATAAAAAAAATTAGTTACTATTTAAAAAAGTTAAAAAATATTTTAAAAATAATAGAGGCTATTAGTTAAAATTTTAATACGAAGTCTACATCGTGGGTGGGTCATGTATTTATCCAAACGTTATTGGATAAGACCATAGCCTTAATTTTTGACTTCACAAAAACCTTTGATCCTATATATATATATATATATATATATAATTAATTAATTAATTAATGCATACATACATTATTACACTATGGTAAGTCTATTTTCCATGTGCTGTGCCTCTTTTTGGTGTCCCTTTGTTCAATCCCGTGACTGACCCAGCTCATAGCATCCACGACAGAAACCCTTTTAGACTGATTGGTCTCCATGGATTTAAATCATCCAAGAGATGCACACCAAGTGTGGACCATTGAGTAAATCACTGTATTGATACTTTGTACACAAAGTATTTGTACAGCAGACCACACTATAGATATTTAGGACGTGGTTTTTTTATCTTTTATACCAAAAGTTGTTGGCATGTGTTGGGTAAATGCATAATTGTCTGATCTAAAGTTATTGGGTATGGCTTAGACACCAAACCAAAGACTACTAAAAAAAATTATATAAGATACTTCAAGTGTAATTTAAATATTTTTTCATAAAAAATAAAACACAATTAAAAAAAATAATTATTATTTTTGTTTAAAATACTTCAATGGTACTTTAAATATTTTTTTTAAGAAAAATAGAAAATATTTATAAAAAACTTATTTTGGATACTTTAAGGATAGTTTCAATGTTTTTTTTATAGAAAACATAAATAAAAATTAATTAAAATTTATATTTAAAATACTTCTAGAATAGTTTAAATGTTTTTTTTAGAAAAAATAAAAAAAACATTTATAAAAAAAATTATTAAGATTTCTGTTTAGAATACTTCAAGGATAATTTAAATATTTTTTATAAAAAAATAATAAAAAAAAGTTATAAAAATAAAATTAGCATTTCTGTTTAAAATACTTCACAAGTAGTTTAAATGTTTTTTAATAAAAAAATATATAAAATAATTAAAATTTCTGTTTAGGACACTTTTTTAAATTTTTTTTTAGAAAACATAAAAACAAATTATAAAATAAATTAATTAGCATTTCTGTTTAGGATAATTCAATGGTAGTTTAAATTTTTTTTATAAAAATAGAAAATATTTATAAAAAAAAATTAGTTTGGATACTTTAAGGATAGTTTTAATTTTTTTATATAGAAAAAATAAATAAAAATTAATTAAATTTTTTGTTTAAAATACTTCAAGGATAGTTTAAATATTTTTTAATAAAAAAATATATAAAATAATTAAAATTTATGTTTAGGATACTTTTTTAAATGTTTTTTTTTAGAAAACATAAAAACAAATTATAAAATAAATTAATTAGCATTTCTGTTTAGGATAATTCAATGATAGTTTAAATTGTTTTTATATAAAAATAGAAAATATTTACAAAAAAAAATAGTTTGGATACTTTAAGGATAATTTTTAATGTTTTTTTATAGAAAAATAAATAAACATTAATTAGAATTTTTGTTTAAAATACTTCAAGGATAGTTTAAATGTTTTTTTTAGAAAAAAAACATTTATAAAAAAATTAATTAGGATTTCTGTTTAAAATACTTCAAGGATAATTTAAATATTTTTTTACAAAAATTAAAAAACATTTATAAAAACAAAAATTAGCATTTC
>Ga0325411_1002102_pt1 | contig 22377 bp, 9 predicted proteins | sample PopdelMetagenome_13_FD_206181 | JGI IMG/M metagenome (GOLD analysis project Ga0325411, IMG submission 206181) | Populus deltoides microbial communities from Bellville, Georgia, United States - Xylem-PdIQD-R4 | ecosystem: Host-associated > Plants > Phyllosphere > Stem > Wood/Secondary xylem... | reverse complement strand
ATGGAAAAGTCAAACTATCTTTCCACCGACACTCTACAAGTTCCAGATTCTCAGAAGCCTCTTCCTCTTCTAGTACAATAGATTTGGGAAGAATTTCCAAAATCCCTTCTGTTATCAATATCCCTTAACATGACAACCTTCCAAGAAAATCTACATCCGATATCCCTTCTCCTAGTTTCCAAAATGCAGACTATACTACAAATATACCAAAACCTGTCTATACAAACCTTGAGCAACCATCTCCTCCAACTTCACCGACCTTTTCGGCTATTACTGAAAATATCCAAAACGAGCTGAATGTTTTGACTTCAGAGAAATATTTTGTTCCTGACAAAACACTTTTCAAAAAGGATTTTTATTCGGCCCATAACTCTACAAAACGAAATTGGTTTTTTCAAAACTTTCTCGAACACACACACACACATACACACACACACACACATATATATATATATATATATAACAACTCAGCATGACCATGGTATATATTTAGAAATAGTGCAGAACTAAATTATTGACATGTATTATAGTGTGAGTTGGATTATTTTTTTAAAAAAAAACATAAACAAGATGTCTTTTTTAATAGAAAAAAATTAAATTGTATGGAGGTTGATTCTATATGATTCAGTTAATTTGATGAATTTGATCTAAAAACAATCTAAATGATTAATAAAAATATAATTTGATTAAAAACAAATTCAAGATAGAATATTTTTTTAAAAAAATATTAAGAAAACAACTTATTATATGAATCTTGATCAACCAGAGTTAATTTTTCAAATCTATGATCTAAGTTATTAGATCTTAATAACCCTATAAAAAATAAATCAAAATAAATTATGAAGTTAAATTCTCAATCAACTCAATGCTGAGGAATAAAATTAAAAAAAACACTTTAAAAAATAATCCAAGTCAATCCGATTAACCAATCAAAATTGTACCTAAGTTATGAGATTAAGATAACTATGTAAAAAAAATTAAAATAAATTATAAAATCTAATTTCTAATCAACATATTAAATGATAAAATTCAAAAACAAAAATTAAATTAAAAAAAATATTGTTACAGTGAAAAAATAAAAAAAAAAACTAAAACATTGGTACAGTTGACTGTGAATAAAAAAAACGTTTTCGTTAATTTTGCCCACCTTAATTACATTATAACGCATAGAAAGAGGGAGAATTATGGTAGCAAGGTTGGGCCTTGAGCGACTGAGGTTGCATGCCCGTAAAATGGCCCTTGAAATGAGAACGCCAGCAACAACTGCTTTCCTTTGACAGCTTCCGCGAGAGGGACATTCGCTGGGACAACCAGACAAACTCGATAGCATATGTCCTTTGCTATTATCTGATCAACAACATCTTTCTTCTTCTTCTTCCTTTTCTTCTTTTTTTTTAATGTGATTTAGGTTCCTAGCGTATTTTCTTTTTTCGTCTGTATGACAACATAATCTGCGCGTGCAGCCACGTGATTCCTTGTGTGCCCTTATAATTGTGACACGTGGCATGTATTTTTTGTTTTTCCAGACTAATAGCTGAATTAAGAAAGAAAAAAAAGAGAAGGAAATGTTAAAATTTTATTCTAAAAAATATGATTAAAGGTGCATTTAATACCATATTAAAAATTAAGTCCACTCATTTTTTGAATTAAGATTTTGTTGTAAATTATACATTAACACAGATTATTAACTTTTTAAAAACAAATTTTAAGTAAATGAAAAATTAATTTTAATGATTTTTTAGTTGAAATATTCTGTAGGTTATATAGTAAAAAATTGAAGAGTTAAAATTAAATTTGCATGGCATTAAAGCTTTTAGAAAACATAATTCATAGATTAAATGGATTTTAATTCAAAGAATGTGAGAATCTCTCTCACATAAACTGAATAAATTCAGCAACAATAGTATTATGAAGTCTTTATATTTTGTCCTTACAAATAATATTTTCTCACACAAACTGAAAATAAAAATCTTAATGCTAATGGGTCATACATGCATCCAATTTAAATAAACCCCAAACTAATTAACATAAGGTTTAAAAATAATAAAGATAAATAAAATACTAGTCTAAAATTATTTTTATTCTTTTTCCGTATATGATAGTGAAAAATACCTTTGAGAAATAATTGTTGAAGAATCATTGATGAACAAGTAAAATAAGAAATAATTTTTGACCAATTAATTCTTCTTGTTTGATATGGAATCTTTGTAAAATAAGTAACCCAAATTCTGCCACATAAGTTCCCAATAACATTAAGGACTCTTAATGAATAAGTATTTTCAATTTTTGCACTTTGCTGATAGATTTTAGGTCCAACTTTAAACATGTTGTTCCCTCTTGTTCGGATAAATTCGCAATTCTACCATATATCATTGGAAATATACAAATGTATAGTTTCCAATCCAATTAGAATCGAATCCAAAATCCTTCTATCTTTAGATATGACCCAATAAGTATACAAAGGTCTAGATTGGAAGATTCGAACCTTTTTAACCCAAGCTTATTGACTTAGCCCATTTAACTCCTCTTAGATTCATTTCATTTTAGGTCTTAGAATATACCCAATGAACACTTCTAATGAATCATTTGATGTCGTAGCTATGATCACATCAAATTAATTTTTTCCCTTTACAGTATATCATTTCCATCAATGAAAATGATTGCCAATAATAATTGGTGTTTTGGGTTTTAAAAAAGTGAAGTCATGAAAACTTTAGAAAAAAATGGTCTTTCCACGGGTTACATCTTGGAAAATGGTGATTAGGGTTAACGTGTGTTTTTCACTTTAGGCTTAGTGTTTCCTACAACATAAGTCCCATGTCGAAATAAGAGACCCTCTGATGTTTAAATTAATAAATTTTAAAAGAAAATAATGTAAAAAAGAGATAATATGAAGAGTATGAGAAAAAGTGTGGCTTTTTATTGCCTGACTTAGCCTCCTTATTTTACCTAATTACCAAAGATGTTTATAGACCTTGGTCACATCAATTTACCTTGTGGAGTGAGGAGAGTGGTGTTACAAATACATGATTGTATAAGTTACAAGCTCCCAATGGAGCATGGAGAGTATTGTTACAGTACTTTGATATATAGACTCGGTATACACCATTGGTGAAGAGGTTGATGTTAACATTAAATGTGGTGTTTATTATGCCATTGGTAGAGAAGTGTGGGTAAAAAATAATCATTGACAAGAAATATAGTGCCTACACTGCATAGAAATTTTTATGGTGATGCAACACTAACATCTTGAGAATAAAAATATGTTGAGGTGTTTGCCTTTATGACGGAGAGAGAGAGAGGGGGGGGAGAGAAAAAGAAGAAGAAACAGGGATAAAGAATACATGTGATAGAAAAGGGGAAGAGAGAGTTGTTCAAGCTAGGGGCCCAAACAACTTGTTTTTTTTTTAAATATTTATAGACCATCACCCCCCCCATCTTTTAAATAGTTGCATTTGAAATACTTAACCAGCAAAAGTGTAGGGGGTGGGAGAGAACTTGTTGTTTTATATAGTAATGTTACCTCTTTTGGCTTTTGTTAATGTGCTTGCATGAAAGTGCTTATCATAATTTTTATTAATGTTTCTTTAAGAGAGAGGAGAATTTGATTACTTTTGCATGTTTCTTTTAGAGCAAAGAAAATTATTTCTTAGAAAATTAAGAATGCTTTATAATTATAAAATTAATGTTAAAGTTTTGTGTAAAGAGATGTTGTATAAAGATGTGAGAATTTTAATAAAGATCTCATCAAGGAGTTTTTTTTAGAGATATGGGGATTTCAATGGAGATATAAAGATATCTTCATAAAGATTTTTCATTGGATATAAGGAAGCATAATTAGAGACATGGAGAAACATTATTTCTTTTATTCAAAAAGTTCTAAAGATTTTCTCAAGTGGACATACAATTTTTAGAGATTATCTAATATAGGTAATTCATGGTAGAGATATTTCTTTATTTGTTCAAAGAATTTCATTTTCTTTTTAATAAAATATTATAGGTGATTCCTAATGATCAATTTTTCTATATTTTTTAGGACTTTTATTTCTCAGTGTCGTGACCGTGATCGTAATAAAAGTGACAAAATTTCTTATGTTTTCTTGTGTTCATGTTAGTCTTCACATAAAGTTGGTTTCATATTAAATCATTTCCCTGAATGGTAGGAAATACCTCAAAACATGTAGTGGTAAAAGGTGTTATCATGAGCTCAAAGAATGTCAGACAATCATGAATTGATCCTTTGAGGTAGGAGATTGATGGTGATATGATCAAGACTATACCAAAAGATCTACTGCAAGTTTCAATTGGTCCAATTACAACATCAAGAGCATAAAAGCTCAAAGATCAATTCAATAAACTTATTTAAAGTACTTGAGCCAAGATGAATTTCAAGGAGGTTACATCTTCAACAAGTGATGATCAAACTTTAGTCCATTTAATCTATGTATAAAAAAGGCTTGATCCATCTACTTATAGGCTAATTAATTTTGGTAGTTAGAGGCTTATTTTTTCTAATAGACATTTCTTCTCTAATAAGCATAATTTTCAATTCAATTATTGGATCGAGTTGAAATTTACCAAAAGTTTTCATATGTCTTTTTCTATATTGGGTTAAGATTTCAGTGCAATCGAACATCAAGAAGGCCCTCTGATAAGGTCTAGAAGCTACTATGCGAGAATTATATTAGTTTTCTACTAACTTAATTTGTATGAAACACGAGAGTAATGCCATCTATTGAAGTGTAAACACACAAAGAAGTGTGTGTGTGTGTGTGTGTGTCTTATGCTATTGAATTAATTTTCAACGCTTGATGATGTTAATTAAAAATGGATCACCACCACCAAAAGATAGGAATAATCCTAAATTGGGTTATTTGGCCATGCAACAACAATTTGAGTTGATGAATACAAGGTTTATCAAAATAATAAGTGAGATGACTGGTTTGACAATCAAAATGACTAATTTTTTAGATGGGCTAGATCGTAGGGGTTGGAAGGAAGAAGGTTTATGAGATGAGCTAATTCACCTCTAGAAGAATCTATAGCAAAAATTATAGATGAGAAGGCCAAGGATTTTGATTATACCATGGTGGTAGGTTTTGGCCTCATAAAAACCAAAGGCTTATAGGAGTGTAGCCATTTGAGCAATTCAGCCATAGGAGCGCAAATAAGGAGGATGGATTTTAGGATGGTTTGGATAGAGATTTGGGTAGTATTAAGGTAAAGATTCTTGTTTTTCAAGGCAAAAATAATCCATAAGCTTACTTAGAATGAGAAAAAATGGAGTTGATTTTTTACCATCACCATTACTTTGATGTAAAGAACATAAAACTTCTTATTATTAAGTTTACTAATTATGCTATTATTTGGTGGGATCAATTGAACTTAAAAAAAAAGAGAAATAAAGAGAGACCTATAAAGACTTAGGATGAGATGAAAGTAGTTATGAGAAAGAGGTTTGTTCCTAGTTATTATTATAGGGAATTATATCAAAGATTGTAGAGTTTGTCTTAGGGTTCTAGGAGTGTGGAGGATTACCACAAGTAAATATAAATTTTCATAATTAGAGATAATATTGTGGAGGATAAGGAAGTTACAATGACAAGGTTTTTGAATAAATTAAATGGAGAGATAGCTAATATAGTTCATATGGCTACCAAGATAGAGAGGTAGTTGAAGAGAAACGTCAAAAAGGTAATTTAAGTTTATTTTTAGCTTGGAGGTCGAATTATAGGAAAGAAGGGGCTACAACATCAAAGCCAAATATTGTGAGCAACAAAAATAAGCCATCTAAAGTTTAAAGGAAAGATTCAACCATTGAAATAAAAGGTAAAGTTAAGATATCAACTATTCTATTAAGTGTTTTAGGTATTTGGGGAGTGGAAATATATCTTCACAATGTCCGAACAAAAGAATTATGGTTATAAAGAAGCATGAGAGATTAAATTTGAAAGTGACGAATCTGAGGATGATAAGATACGACCACTTGAGGACTATAGTAATGTTGAGTATCTAGTTGATAGAAAGGCTTTGATAATTAAAAGATCATTTAATGTTCAAATTAAAGAGGATGGTGTAGAGTAATAAAGAGATAACATATTTTATATTAGATGTCACATAAATAATTATTGATAGTGGAAGTTGTGTTAATACTATATTTGTAAGAAAATTGAATTTGAACACTATTAAACATGGAAGGTCTTACAAACTTCAATGGTTGAATTAAACACTATTATATTCAGTTGAAAAATATAAGGATGAAGTGTTGTATGATGATGTGCTTATGCATGTTACTCATTTATTATCAGGGAGACTTTGAAAATTTGATAGAAAAGTCAATCATGATGGGTTTAAAAATGAGTATTCTTTTGAAAATAATAGGAAGACCTTCATATTTGTACCATTATACCCTAGATAAATGTATAAGGAGCAATTGAAATTGAAAGGGGAAAGTGAAGCGAAAGAAAATATCAACTATGTGAGGATGTGAGAAAAAGTGAAAATAAAATGAGCTAATAGAGAAGATGGTTAGATTTAGTCAAAATAAGAATTATTAGGTATTTAGATAGAGAAAATAAAAGGAATTTCTACAAAGAGGAGTGAGATTAAAAATATTTTTTTTATCTAACATGCCTATGATTTTACTTGTGTATAAGGAATCATATTTTAACACTGATGATCTTGATCATTATCTTCTTGGTGTTTATGTTATAATAAAGCATATTTTAACACTGATGATCTTGATCATTATCTTCTTGGTGTTTATGTTTCTTTATTATATGATTTTAAAGACATCTTTCTTAATGAGATTCCAAGTGGGTTGCAACTTATTAGGGGAATTGAGCACTAAATTAATCTTGTACCTGAGCATCTATGCATAATCAGCCAACCTATAAAAGTAATCGCGAGGAGACAAAGAAACTTCAAAGGCAAGTTAAATAATTGATGACAAAAGGGTACATAAGAGAAAGTTTGAGTTCATGTGCAATTCTAGTGTTGTTAATACTGAAAAATAATGAGACTTAGATGATGTGTGTTGATTGTCATGCCATCAACAATATTATGGTAAATTATAGACACCCAATTCCTAAAATCGATGAATTGCATGGAACTTGTATATTTTCTAAGATATATTTGAAAATTGAATATCATCAAATAAGAATGAAAAAGGGAGATGAATGAAAAAATGTATTTAAAACTAAATATAGTTTGTATGAGTGGTTAATTATGCCTTTTGAACTTATTAATGCACTTAGTACTTTAATGAGATTAATGAATCATGTTTTGTATAATTTTATAGGTAAGTTTGTTGTAGTTTATTCTGATTGTATTTTGATTTATAGCAAGAATTTAGGAGAGCACGTTGAAAATTTAAGGAATGTATAGGTTGTTTTGCGAAAAGAATGTTTATATGCTAATATGAAAAAATGTATGGAAATGATTGTATTTCTTTGATATATTGTTAGTGTAAAAGGTATTGAGAAGGATGTGAAAAATGTTAAAACTATCTAAGACTAGCCTACATCTAAATCAATCATTGAGGTAAGAAGTTTTCATAATTTGGTTAGGTTTTATAAGAGATTTTTTAAAGATTTTAGTACTCTAGTCACACCTTTAATTAAGATAGCTAAGAAATTTGAGTTTTAAATGTGGCAAAGAACAAGAGCATGTTTTTAATTTATTAAAGGAAAAAATTAATTTTAGCTTCATTGTTATCATTGCCTGATTTTACAAAAACTCTTAAAATTGAATGTGATGCCTTGTGGATAGGTATTGGAGCTGTTTTAATATAAGAAAAAAGCTTCATGGCTTATTTTAGCAAAACATTCAATGATGCATCATTGAATTATCCTACTTCTGATAAGGAGCTTTATGCTTTACTAAGAACTTCGAAAACCTAGCAACATTACTTGTGGTCTAAAGAGGTCATGATTCATACCAATTAGTCATTGAAATATCTTAAGGTCCAAGGAAAGCTAAACCGTCGGTATGCCAAGTGGGTAGAGTTAGTTGAAATGTTTGGATACATGGTTAAGTACAAACAAGTTAAGGAAAACATAGTGATTGATATACTATCGCGAAGGTATCTAGTTTTTTCAACTCTAAACACTACGCTATTACGATTTGAGCATATGAGAGATTTATATATTAAGGATGTTGATTTATTTCAAGTATATGTTGTATGTGAATATTCAACCTTTGATAAGTTTTATAGGTTTGATGAATATTTATTTAAAGAAAAGATATTGCGTATGCCTAATTATTCTATGCGTGAATTGCTAGTTCCTAAAGTTCATAAGGGTGAATTAATATGACATTTAAGGGTTATTAATATTTTAGATGTTTTGTATTAGTACTTTTATTGGTCTAAGATGAAAAGAGGATATGTAAAAAATTTATGATAGATGCATAACATATAAATAAGTTAAGTCTAAAGTTTTACATCATAGTTTATATACTCCTTTGTCAGTGTCTAAGAAACTTTGGGTTGATATATCTATGAAATTTGATCTAGGTTTGCCTAGGTTAAGAAGGGGTACAGATTTTATTTTTGTAGTTATGGATAAATTTTCTAATATGACACATTTCATATATTGTCATAAAATTGATGATGCAACTAACATAGTTAATTTATTCTTTAAGAAAATAGTTTGGCTCTATGGGTTACCTAATAGCATTGTGTCTGACCGTGATATTAAATTTCTTAACTACTTTTGGAAAGTTTTGTGAAGACAATTAGAAATAAAATTGTTATTTTTTATTACTTATTATCAATAAATAGTACATTGCACACTCCTATTATAAAAAAAGAATAAACAATATGCATTCAAAGTTAATAAAGGATGGAATATGATTTTTTTAACCTAGTGATTGGGTTTGAGTGCATATCCAAAAAGAAAGATTTCCTGAACAAAAAAGATATAAGTTGATGCTAGAGGAAATGGGCCATTCCAAATCCTTGAAAGAATTAATGATAATGCCTATAAAGTGGATATACCATGCGAGTATGATGTTAGTGTTACTTTTAATGTTTATGATTTTTCTTTATTTGAAGTAGATGATGATTCATGGATAAATCATTTTGAGGAAAAAATGGATTATATAATCAAAACTACACTAAAAGATCCATTGCAAGTTCAAATTGGGCCAATTACAAGATCAAGGGTAAAGAAGCTTAAAGATGCATTAAATGAGCTTATTCATGATAATTGGGCCAAAATGAATTACAATGAGGTAAATCTTCAATATGTGATGATCAAACCTTAGTCAATTTAATTTATGTATAAGAGGGGCCTAGTCCATCTACTTCATGGGCTAAGTAATTTTATAGTTAGAGGCTTATTTTTCATAATACATAATTTACTCTAATAAACATTATTTTTTATTCGACCATTAGATCAGACTAAGATTTTACCAGAAGTTGTTAAAGGTTTATTTTTTCTATATTGGGATACAATTGAGGGAAATCAAACATTTTGAAAACCTGAAAATAAGGTCTAGAAGCTACTATGTATGACATGTAATAGTTTCATAATTGATTTAGGATTTTTTTCCTATTTATTTAGAATTCTTTTATTATTTTTCCAGCATTGTTTAGGAAGTTCTTACCTATTATACATGGGGTTATTTAACTTGTATTTAAGTTTTTTAGGGAAAAACTTTGATTTCAGAAATTTAGAACGGAGGGAATGATCCAATCAAAAATACAACAAAAGATCCATTGCAAGTTCAAATTAGGCTAATTATAAGATCAAGGACAAAAAATCTCAGATATATTAGATGAGCTTATTCAAAGTATTTGAGCCAAGATAAATTTCAAGAAGGCTACATCTTCAACAAGTAATGATTAGTCCTTCATCTATTTAATCTATGAACAAGAGAGGTTTGATCCATCTACTTCATAAGCTAATTAATTTCGGCAGTTAGAGACTTGTTTTTGCTAATGCATAATTTTACTCTAACAAACATAAGTTTCAATTTGACTGTTATTAGAAGTTTTCAAAGGTCGTGTTCTATATTAGGTAAACATTTCAGAGCAATTAGACATCAAAAAGGCTTTGTGATAAGATCTAGAATCTACCATGTGGGAATTATATTAGTTTCTTAATTGTTTTAGGATTTTTTCCTTGTTTTATTTAAGTTTCTTTTATTATTCTTTAGGATGTTTTTACCTTTTATAAATAAGATTATTTAGCTTCTATTTAGGTTTTTTTTATAGACTTTAATTTCAATAATTATTATTGTGTGTGTGAGGTTTTGTTTATACTTCTTGGTTCTTTATTGAACTACTCTAACTTATCAATGAATTAACTAAGCTTTGTGGCTTCATCCATACTTCTCGTTCGCTTATTTTTATAGGCGTTGAGTCAGGGTTACCTATAGTCTTGATGCCTTAGTATAAGTTGTTAATGTATCAAGCTCAATTCCAAACTTGATCTTAACTTTCTTAGGAAGAGTTGATTTATCTGTAGGTTTCTAGATTTTTATATTCATGGGGTTCACATCAGATTATGTTAAAGAGATTATGCTCTCTAAAAAGGAAAGTACCCTTTTCTGGTCATGCTTGCTTCTTTTATTTAAATATGGTTTTATACTGTATGTTTCGTATTAAGAAAAATTCTGTTTGAAGAGTGTACAATCATTCCTATAGAGAATAATTATATACTACATTGATCAAGGTTTTAAAGGTAATGGGTTTGAGTAGATTCTCCATGTTGAGCATTTCCTTGTTAAGACTTTAAAGATATGCTATGGTTCTTTTGTCTTCCTATTGTATGATGGCGAAAAGCTGAATCATACTATTTATATCTAGTATGCTTGTAATGAAATGGGAGATAAGTTTAACAAAAAGATTATAAAGGTAAGAAATAGAGTAAGGCTCAAGGTTGTGATACCATGTTTGAGTATATTCACAGAATACTATCAGAATGATTTTGCATATTGCATAACTCTTTTGTGTCACAAGTTCTAGGATTCTTCCCACGTTCTGTTTATACTCTCTATGATTTGTAAGACTATCAAGTTATCGAATTTGGCCTTGATGGAGACAGGTTTTGAAGAGGTTAGTGTTTAAAATTTGATGAAAAAATAGAAAGTTTCCCTCTCAGTAGGAATGATGTTTATTCTTATAAGTTTACACAACTACTAATCACTTCCCGTATCTAGGTCATTTTTTAGGGGGAGTATGTGAGTGAGATTCAGAGGAAGATTGATGGTGGTAAACTGTTTTATGGCTAGAAATTATTGAGGATTGCTCTTTATAGTAGAAAAAACTCTTTTAAAATGTAAGAGTATATGTCTTCTTATGTGCTTGTATGTCATTATATCTTGTTTCTTTATATATTTTCTAGTGCATGCAATAAAGCTTATCATTGTGTTTCTCATTGAGGGAATGAAAGAGAGTGAAAATGTTCTTGTATAGCTAGAACAACAATTTTAAGCACCTGCACTTAATGATATATTTGTTAAAGATATGGAGGAGTTGGAGTTCCTATTAGTAGGGAGATCAATTTCTTTTCAAAGTCCTGTAGTATCTAAGTTGTTAGCCATGATAGGAAACTTTTAAGTGAAGAGGTGTAAAAAGATAATGAACTAGTTTTTGTCCAAGTTCCCATGGACAAAGCCACTAATGAAGTTATCACACCTGACATTGAAGCAACCACACCTTCTTTATAAGGGAAAAAGATTTCATGTTAAAAAGAGGTCACCACCTAATATTATGGTCACTGAGATACCTTAACTAATATGCAAAGTTTTAAGGTAGGAGACTGGTTATGTTAAAGAAAAGATATTATTACCCTAAAACATCCTACTTAAGGTAAGCTACATTACTACTCTTGTCTTATAATCATAACAGTAGGTTGTTTAATCTACCAGTAGATAGTGGGTATACTGTAATGAGTTAAGTGAGTTGGTTTAAGCCTAAAAATTCTAAGGTTTAGTTCATCTTTGCCACTCATAATTATTATCTTTTAATAATACTTAGTGAATTGACATATTTACAATTGATGACCTATGATCATGACTTATGACCAATATTATATCAAGCCATGCCATTGAATAACTAATGGGCATATCTTAGGCTCATTAAACCCAACCCAAATTCTAGAAAGGATCAATGAATAATACCTTATTAAGGTTAATCTATCTTAACATCCAAGATTCACTTGTAATATTTTCTGAATGAATGAATATTGTACACCCTAATCTTATCCAAATAGTGACCATCATGGGTTCATCTACTTGGAATAGGATCTAGTGACATGAAGGTCCCTTATGGACTAAGTTTTGACAAATAACCTTTTTGGGGTTCATTTATTTTTAAAATGTTTTATTTAACAATCACTTTCTTATGATTTAGCCTTGTGTTGGTTGCTCCTCATTAATGTTTGTACATATTGTTGTCATGACTCATTTATGTATGCTCACAATAAGTGAACAACCAATTATTAATATGTATATGTGTGAACTTATTAAAAAGGCCAATACTTCTAATTATTAGGTGAATATTGGACTTAAATATTTCTAAGACTAATTTTCTATTTAAAATCAAAAGAATGAGTTACTCCTTTTAATATCCAAGGTAATGGCCTATATTGAGTCCATTCACCCTAAATACTAAGAGTGACTAGCAAGACATTTTAACATGATTTGTAAGAAATCAAGAATGAGTTATTTAAAGGTTTAGAATGTTGGTCCAATGAGCTTTTTAATATGAGCCAAACCTTTAATGGGTTTTATATATACAAATCATAAAACCCAAAGTATATGTATTTATGGATGAAGGTTGATTTCTATCATTTGGAGCTAAAAGTCCATGTTAACACATATTATCAAATGGACCAATATTCATACATAAAGAAAAACATATTGCAAAGCTAAGTATAATGATGAAATGACCAATGACATGAAATATCATAAGATATAAAATTAAAGGATTCGGTTAAATGCATTTAAACATAAATATCAAACCGATAAACATTGCTCAATATCAAAAATCATAAAACACGTCAAAATCAATAATTAAATAAGATGCAACATTAAGAGACTTGGCCAACATCTTTCAAACATAAATATAAATCTAATAAAAATTATTCAATCCTAAAAATCTCATTATAAAACATACCAAAATCAACAATAAAAGAAGATCATTATTCAAAAGATGTTTAGGGTTTGAAATAGACCTTCTAGAGGTGGCTAAGGTGGACTAGAAGCTATTGGAATAGTGGTGATAAAGGTAGAACAGTGTTGGAAAAATCAATAGTCATGACTCAAATTGCATCGTGTTATTCAACTAAACTATAAGGAAAGGGGTGAGTGGCCTAGTTTGTAGAAAACAACACTTTTTTTTTCTTATGGTAATGAAGATTTAAGTCACTTTTGTGTAGGATGGTAGATCTGGCAATTCAAAGTTCACCTAGCTTTTGCCTATGATGTTTCTTTTATGGACAACCTTGCTTGTGATGACCTTTTAGACGTATTAGAAGGGATGAGAGAAGCGTGGAACACTTCGTAGGCTACACAACCCCTTTCTTTTTTTTATTGGTGGTGGTGTTGATCACCTCCCTCTAATGAGGGAGATTCAATGCTATAAGGGCCTAGTGGTTAAGGTTCTCTCACTACTGTCTTAATTTTATCTCTCTTGCTACTCACATAAAGGTTATTGGGTTATAGGACTTATATTTTTGTGTATTAGTCATTAAGAGGAGAAGAATGGTGGTTGTCTTGTCTTGTTTAGAGTTTGGAGAAGAGAGCAATCAAAGAGATAAGTCTTATAGGTTGTTTTCTCTCTCTTCTTGATTGATAATGATGCAAATATTGTTTGATTCAATTGATTAAGGGCTTTTGTAGAAGGCTTCAACACAAAAAAAAATGGTGGTAGTCTTGTTTGAAATGAAGGTTAGAGGTAAGAGAAATCAAAGGGAAAATTTTGGTTTTAGAGAAAGAAAGGCAAGACTGGGTTTTTTTTGTTGGAGAAAAGTAGAAAAAAGATGAATCTTCTAGAGTTTATTTCTCCATATATTAGCTCATTTTCTCTAAAACAAATTACGGTGGCTAGGTTTTTTTGTTGGGAATTTGGTAAAAGAGATGATGAACAATATTTTTTATGTGGTAACCCCCTTTTCTCTATAATTCACTTATTTATTTATAACCCATAAATTTTTTTATCTTCTTTTTAGTTAATATGCCTTTAAGTAACTTAATTTTGTTTTGTTCCATCATTTTTCTTATTTTGAACTTTGGCCCCTTTTCTATTTTACTTTCTATTTTGATTTTTGATTTTTCTTATTTTTCTGTATTTTTTTTAAACAATATTTAACGTCAATTCAACGAGAAATCAAGAATTATAAAATGGACATGAATGCGTCAAAAATATATTTCTTTGAATTTGATTTTTTGAGAAGACAATAACAAGAGAAAATAGTTAAAAATTATAAAATGAATGTGCGAATGATCAAAATACATTGAAAAAACTTTTATTTTATTTTTTATTTTGTTCTTTTTGAAATTTTAGAACATAATTTGAAATTAAGGATAAAAAATTGGGTTACAAAAAGTTGTGAAAACTCCAAACTTGAATGGGCTTTCAATGGGATACGTCGTGAGCAATGGTGATTGGGGCTGGTGTGGACTTTTCTCTCTGGTCTCGGTGTTCCATACATTTTAAGTTTCCTGATGTGTGTGTGTGAGAGAGAGAGGGAGAAAGAAAATGGGAAAAGAGAATCATTTAGGCTAGGAGCCTCGACAGCCAGGGTCTTGAAACTACGGATTCTTTTTCAAAAACTTTTGCGCACCATCAATCTATATATGTACCAAATTTCTTATTAATTTTTTTTAGAAGCTATTCCATGCAATGTTTTTTCTTGGATAAGTTATAATGGAGGGTAAGATTCTCTTTTTATTTTAAAGCTAATAAGGCCTCTAACTTATTATTTTTATTTACAATATCACTTTCTGTTCAATTTCACGTCCATTTGTTAAATTTGACTTCATAGCATGATACGTTTCTTGGGTTTTATTTAAGAAAAAATTCCTTAAAAACCTGATTTTAAAAGAATGATTGACACATTATCAAAAAGATTAAAAAATAAATAAATGCTAGGCAACGAAAACAAAGAATTATACCATAAAAGCATTTTTTTTCCTTGTGACCTTTGCCTTTCCTTCCTTCAAAATCTAAATTCGTTTTAGGATTGCCTGTGCGGAAATCCCTCAGTTATTCTGCAACACCTAAATCATCATGGATTCATGGTGATGGTACGGGGCAGCTTTGGGATTTGCATTTCTTTTCCATGCAATGATTTTGACAAATAGCAGGAAGACGAGAGATTGATAAGGTCTTCCGGGGTTTAAACTGAAATTGGATTGTTTTTATGGTAGAATATTTTTATAAATTAGTTTAATTTACATTTCTCAATTTACATTTAAGAGTGTTGATCGACTAGAAACATCGAATTAATAAGCTTTTTCCTGTGATGTAGTTCTTGGAAGTGGCTGCCTATCCCTAGATGTGGAGTGTGTCCATAATATATATATATATATATATATATATATATATATATATATATATATATATATATAAGAGGAATGACTTTGAAGGAGAACCTATTTCTTAATTCAAAGTCATTACTGTAGCCCAACTAAACTAGTACTTCTTTGTCTCTCACTTTTTTTTTTATCGCACTGAACTGGTACTTCTCATACTTTCTGTTAATTCTGTTTAATTTCACTCTTTTTTTACTTTAATCATTCAGGGAATGACTTCGAAGTTTTTCTTGTTGACAATTGTACTCCAAACTTTGACGAAATAAAACTATGGGTCCATATATAATACGTCCCAAATGACATCATTCCTCATGTTTGACAGCATACTCATGATCGTTGATGCAATGAATTTCCGCAAAAGAACAGTTTAGTTATAGTTCATCGACATTACAACCCTTTCAATGGGAAGATGATACAGAGACATAGTTGCAAGTTTTGTCATCAAAAGTAGCTATAACCAATGAACCAAAAGAAAAGGAATTTGGTTGAGACACTTCCACAAATAGTTCATGGTGTAGGACGATATTGTATATCATCAATGAATTATGTTAGTGTTTGAAATCATTCATATTATATGTCACAGCAAGTAATGCTTTTCGATAGCCGCATAAGTGAATCGATTAAGCCCTTGTTTTCATCTATTTTATATCATTGGCAAGAGAAGAAATCATTTTAACGACGTGCAATCTAATCAAAAGTAGCTATAAACATTGAACCAAAGGAAAAGAATCTTGTCGAGACACTTCCACAACTATCATTGCGGGGCAATATCATATATCATCAATGGAATATATTAATGATGGGTTTTTGAAATCATGCATATTCTATGTCATTGGTTAATTAGTAATGCAATTCAATAGCCACACATGGGTTTTTTTTATTCTTTTATGCCAATGTTCAATAATGAAATTATAGTACGGGCACTATTTGTGGTTGGGAGAAGAAAAAGGAGGGAATGGGTGGGGACGTTGTGAAAGAAACAACATATTAAGATTCATGACATCATAAAGTAGTTATGTCCCATTTCTTAGCAGATTTTATCCTATTTCAGTTAGTACCCACTATTTACATGTCTTTTTTTGAATTATTTTGTAAAATATATGTATATTATCTGATGAATTAGTAATTTTGACTTAAATTTTTATAAATTAAAAAAAGGTTTTAAAACGATGAGTCTATAAATGTATTTGATCTAAAACACTTGGGTTTGATTGACAACCAAATCTAAGATAATATGGGTTTGAAAAAAATATCAGACCCAAAATATTTGGGTTAATTTGAAAATTAGCCAAACCCAAGGTAATATGAGTTTGGTAAATGTGCCACACCCAAGACACTTGGGTTTGACAATCAGTCAAACCTTAGGCAAATATAGGTCTGGTAAAACATGTCAGACCTAAAACACTTAGATTCAAAGACTATCGAGTTCTACAACTATGTGTCGAACCCTAAATGATCTCTTGGATTAAAATTATTGTAAGCATGATAAATCATCGTACTTCTTCATCTAGATGAGTAATTCATATTTGAGGTAATGATTTTCTTAGACTTATAAGTGTACAAAAGGTCTCTTGAGAGACCTACCATACTTACTATCTTATTAATGATATATAAGGTATATTTATCCCTTATTAATTCCACCGAAAGTAAAGGACTTTTCATTCCTTTTCTTCTCTAAAAAAAAAGGTTCAGGGGATATAAATACCGTATGAACCATCCAAGTAAGGGTTTAGAAAAAATTGTATATATTTTAGAGCATTAACCATCCTAAAACTCAAGAATAAATATTTTTGTTCCTTGAATTTAAGTCTCTTTTAGGTCATTTATTGTTTTTCTTATAAAGATATTGACTTTATCATCGAAAGGTCTTTAAGTCCCCCTGATTGAGACTATTTTGCAAGTACTTAAGCTTCCACCATTAGTTCAGTGTTCACCAGATCTAAAGGAGAAGAAAGCTAATTATTTGGACATATTAATTAACCACTATCCTAAATACTAAATAACTTATTATTTATATACCCTGAATTTTGAAAAATCATTAGTGATGTCGTTTGCGGGAAACTTTCAAAAAGTCATAAATAAATCTATTATTGGATTATTTTCCCTACTTATAATCATCGATGACAGATAATAAGGAAATCCTGGAATGGAACGAGTTACTGATTTCCTTTCCATAATAGATTTTTCAGTCCTCGCATAACCAATCCTTTAATAACTTATTGACCAGATGCAACTCCTCATATAGGCAGCACTGAGAAATTAACAAAGAAAAGAAAATTCACTTCAACAAGTCTCAGCCCCGCCTTGACAAGTTGTTGCATCTCTCAACTCATCTCCTTGGCAGTAGGCCCTACCTTGTATTCGTAAATAGCTACACTATCTAGAGGAAAGTGGGAAAAATCATTCAGTTTGGGGTTTATAAGCTTGTAGGTTGTCAAACCATTCCCAGGAGCATACATGCCTTTAGGATGCTCGGGTGCGAAGTGTTTTTTCTAGGTGTCAATCTGTGCAGCATATGAAAAAGGTTGTCCATGTATCTCACCACCTTACTCTAGAAACTTCAAGCTCTCTTAAACCTAATAGGCGCAGGTATAGAAAGTAGCTAGAAGAAGAATTCATCCCGGAGGATGTCTACATCTCACCCATCAGATCAAAGATTCCATGTTATCCAGACGTGTGTTGAACACTCGCATACCCAGAGATTACATAACCATTAAAATGACTCTGGACAACTATGATGGACTCACTGATTTCCCTGCCACAACAAATTTTTCAACCCTCACATGACCAATCCTTTAATAACTTATTGACCAGATGCAACTCTTCACCTAGGCAGTATTGAGAAATTAACAAACAAAAGAAAACTCACTTCACCAAGTCTTAGCCCCGTCTCGACAAGCTACTACATCTCTCAACTCATCTCTTCTACAGCAGGCCTCACCTTATGTCCATAGATAGCTACACTATCCAGAGGAATGTGGGAAAAATGATTCAGTTTGGGGTTTGCAACCTTAGAGGTTGTCGAACCATTCCAAGGAGCATGCATGCCCTCATGATGCTTGGGCACAAAATGGTTTTTCTAGGTATCCATCTATGCAGCATATGAAGGAGGTTGTTCATGTATCTCATCACCTTACTCCAGAAACTTCAAGCTCTCTTGAACCTAATAGGCGTAGGGATGGAAAACAGCCATAAGAATTCATCCAGAGGGATGTCTACACCTCTCCCATCAGATTAGAGATTCCATGTTATCCAGACGTGTGTTGAACACTCACATACCCAGATATTACATCACCACTAAAATGACTCTAGACTCACAGATTCTCGAGAACATGTACAAAATATACGTAACATTATAGAGCTAGTCATTCAGGACAGTCATGTCATTTGCAAAATCCTTCCAACAACCTTCAGAGGTTTAATAAGAGCATGGCACAATAGCATAAAGCAAGGTTCCATCATAAGTTTTAATGATCTTTGTATCAAGTTGATGGCATGTTTCAGTACAAGTATCTTAGCCAGAAAGAGTGCCACTAAACTCTTTAGAATTACTCGAGTGAAGGATGAATCTACAAGAGCATACTTGAAAAGATTCAATTAGGAAATGCTTAAGGTTGAAGAGTTGATTGAACTTGTAATGTCAGAAGCCCTTATTAGTGCAATGAAGGAAAAACTCTTGTAGAAGGGGTTGCATTCCCTACTAGATAAAAGGTTGTTAAAAGTGAAGCAAACCATGAAGAACTATATACGAGTAAATGAGGTATGCATGATATGCCATGGCCCTCTTTATTTTTTAAGAGATAACCAACTATAAAGGTCCCCCAAATGCAGTCACTCACCCAAACAGGATGGCTCTCTTAGAAGCGATAATAACCCTAAAAGGAACCTAAAGAAACCAATGAGGGAATGCTTAGGCTACTCTGAAGCGCATACTCTTCCCTTAAACACCTCTCTCACTGAAGTTCTTATGGCTATCCAAGGCAAAGAATTTATATGATATCCCTCACCTATTAATTCTCCTCCTAACACCTGCTCCTCTAAGAAGTATTGTCTTCCCCATAAAGATAGATGGCATGACACTGAACACTGCTATATCTTGAATAAGAAGATTGAAACATTAATAGCTAAGAGCTACCTTTGTCAGTTTTTTAAAAATGATTTTCACCCCAACCAGAACAGATAAGAGGCTGGTAAATCTATTATGGATGTCGCACCCTCGCGAGAGCGTGACGTTGCGACGACCCTTCCCGGAGCGGGGGATTCAAATCGGAGTCTTTGTTTTGTGAAAAAGAGAGTCGCCACCTAGTATTATGGTCACTAGGAAATGTCCTCAATTATAATTAAGGCTTCTTTAAGGGATGGGTAATGACTTGTTATTCTAGAAAAATATTTTGGATATTAACCACTTGAGTTTTTTTTATCCAAACATTAACAGTGAATAATAACAAGTTATTCTCAATAATCTTTTGGATATTAATCCATTTGAGATTTTTTTATCCAAATATAAATGGTGAATAAAGTAGAATTCCATGAAAATAAGATTTTTTATTTTTTAGAATGTTGGCCAACACCTTTTGGAATTTTACAAACATGTTGTAAAATCTAAAATGCAAGAAAATAATTTTTGTGTTTAAGAAATCCATGCTAAAACACATTTTCTTTTAAAACTTTGAATATTTTTTTATATATAAAAGAAGAAATGTTCAAAATATGTTAGGGTATTGGTCATATACAACACATAAGAAAACATTTTTTTAGACATATATATATATATAGACACACACACGAAAAAACCATAAAATAAATACATGAAAAAAACCAACGATCTTACTCTAACATATTTTTGGGCTGGGTCCAACTCACCCCATGTGGTTGGGCAGAACCCAGTAGGCCTAGCTGAGTCAATTGTTTAAGCCAATAACCCAGCTGGACAAACAAGAGGCATGCGTGAGTTTCCTCATGCGTGCATGCCCAGTTACTGTTCAAATGAATTGCAATTCACTTGAATAGTACAAAACACAAATATGAATGCGTGCAAAAAGATGAGGAGAACAGACCTGGAGGCGGAAAACGAATGGGACGACGGTGATGTTGAAGGCGTGCTGGCTAGTCTATTAATGTTGTCATTTGTTGGGCTATTTCCCCTCTATTCTCTGTTGTCATCCGTCTTCTGAGCTTTATCTTTATGTCTTCGTCCCTCTCTCTCCACTGGTTTTAGCTCCTTTGTTCCCCCCTATTCTGCAGATCTTGTTTGTAGAAAATGGAGCAAAGACCAAAAGGCAGTCCCTACTTGCGTTAGCTTTTGATGATCTTTCTTTTCCGTTGTTCCTTTCTAATCTCCCTTTCCTTCCACTCCTCTATTCTCTCTTTTGCCTCATGTGTTTTTTTTCTTTGCCTCTCTTTCTCTGTCTAGTGTTGTCTGCCTCTCTCTTGTTTCTCTTCTCTCTTTTTTTTCCTTTTTTGTTTTTCTGCTCCCTCTCCTTCTTTTTTCCTTTTAGGTCAGCAACGGAGGTTCATATAGCCTAAACGCAGCTCTATTTAGGAAACAAAAATACAATAATCTAGTATACAATTTCAGGTGTCTTCAATCAAATAAAGCACATTAGGAAACTAGAATATTCTTATTGATATTCTGATGATTCCAGTGATTAAAGGGTGGTGCAGCTCCTTTCTGTCCTTCCACAGCTGGCAACGTAAGGCACCAACTGTTTCCTTTGGACAGGGGCAGAAAAAAAACGTGCTTTGCAGCTTAAAAATTGGGTGAGAGAATCATGGAAACCAACAGGAATAGTTGTGCAGAGAAAAGGAAAGAATTGCAAACAGGGAGACGGGGAGGATTGTGCAGAGAAAAGGAAAGAGGGGTACTGTTCAAAACACAAATGAATAGTACCATGCTACGAAGTCATATTTCCTTATCCGGCATGGTAGAATTCCTGTCATTTTCTGATGATCCAGTCCCCCTCTTTAACTTTTAAAAAACCAGCCCATTTCATTCTAATTTCATCTTCAATTAAATCCCTCATTTTAGCACTTTTCAATTCAGTCCTTGGTCTAAAAAATGTCCTTCAAATCGGCCCACAATCCCTCGAATCAGACCTGTGAAGTCAGGCTAAAACCCTTCTCGCGACAGGATTCTCTGCTTTCACATTAGATATTCAAATGGGAATATCTTGAGCTTCTAATATCAAAATCAGGAGATTCAAGAACCCAAATTCATCTACACATACAGGACTACAACTTTCATGAAGAATTCCAAGTTAGATAAAATCATTTTGAAGAGCAAAATTGCAAAAACAAAAAAAAAACTCGGGCTGGAATCCTTCTTGCGGCAGGATTCTCTGCTTTCACATTAGATATTCAAATGGGAATATCTTGAACTTCTGATATCAAAATTAGGAGATTCAAAAACCCAAATTCATGTATGCGTATAGGTCTACAACTTTCATGAAGGATTCAAAGTGAGATAAATTCGTTTTGAAGAATAGAATCTGGCCACAATCTGGTTGGTCAAAAGGATCTCCTGATCTGATTCAAAAATTGACAATGCCGAGCATGCCAATATAACTAAGAGTCTGACATAAGAACAGTGAGCTTTAGGACCTAAAAAAGGTGCAGGTCAATTCTTTAACATGTTATGAATGACAAAATATAGCTGGGATGGTCAGATATTGCACGAAACCAAGTCAGAATCAAAGCCTATGTTAGAACAAAAGTTGGTATTACAAAACAAATTACGACAATAGCAGAATCAATTTTTTTAGTGCAAATTCTGAGGGATTTATCCAATCTTAAAGACCAGATAAAGAAGAAACGAATTTAGCATTATGAAGA
>Ga0325411_1002100_pt1 | contig 22394 bp, 9 predicted proteins | sample PopdelMetagenome_13_FD_206181 | JGI IMG/M metagenome (GOLD analysis project Ga0325411, IMG submission 206181) | Populus deltoides microbial communities from Bellville, Georgia, United States - Xylem-PdIQD-R4 | ecosystem: Host-associated > Plants > Phyllosphere > Stem > Wood/Secondary xylem... | reverse complement strand
CCACATATCTGTTAAGTTTCCCGTGTATTGTAGTGCATAATTAAAAAGTTAAGTTTTTTATACAAGTTATATATAAAAAACTAAGAGTATTCATGGATCATCCTTCCACATATCTAAGTCAATTATACAAGTTCATCTCTTCAATTCTATAAAAGATATATAGGCTATTCACATTAAAAGAATTTTATTTACTTCTTATGTTTGCTACAAAGTTTGAACAATAAGAAATGCAAAAAAAAAAAATGGAAGTATAACTTCTCAATAACTAAGTCAATCCTCTAAAATTGATTTTGTTTATCAAATAACAAAGCTGAAAGTTATTCTTCAGAATTGTATGTACGAAAAATATAATTTTCTCCATCATACTCACATTTTTTTTCTTGGTCCTGGGAGGAGCGATCGAGGGGGTGAGGGCTTGAAACAAAATCAATTTCCATAAAAGCTGAATCAATCTCTCCCATTTCTTTTAAAATACCGAGTGCAATTTCCGGCAAGTAACGCGGGCTGAGTTGTATGCCTATTTCTGTATTCGAGAGGATTTGATATAAGGATTCGTTTGTATACGAGTTTTGGATTCCACAAATGGAGTTAAGCCGACAATGGGATTGGTATACCTGATCCAACACAAGTACGTACGCCCTTGAATCAAATAACTATGAATAACTGTGTACATGGCTACGACGTCAAAGTACACATATAATTAATAAATCCTCCCGTTCTTGCTCAATTTATAATAATATTGGTGTTCATTTGGTAATACTTCCATGGATGTGGAAAATCCAAATCATTGTTTGCAGAAATTCTCGCACATATATTAACCACAGAAGTCTCGATACATGTTAATCGATATGTGGAAAATTAAGCTTTACATGGGTGTAACTAGCTCCAGCTTAATAGGACAATATTAGGGAATAGATCGTAATATTAATTATGCACATGATGCCTATAGATATATACCCAGAAAGAAATTAAAGCACACAAGTGCTGCTCGGAGATCGAAGACTGCTGCCCATTTTTATATAGGAGATGTTTATGCAAGTTTAGCGACCATCAACATGCAGATAATTTAATTTACAATCGACCCCAATACTCGGAGGTTGTGTATTTTATTTTATATTCAAAAGAAAAGAAAAACCATGGGCTATAAAAAAGATTTTTTCTGTGTAATATTTTAGTTTATATTCAAAAGGAAAAAGAAAAGAAAAACCAAGGGTTACAGAGATGATTTTTCTAGAGGGTATCTTTATCTGCAAGTCCTTTTCAATTATCAAATCATGTTAGAAATACAATATGTTTTTCAATTTTGGAATTATCTATAATTGCCAGCGGGATTAATTAATGCTCTCCATATGGCAAATTACACTCCAGGACTGATCCCCAGCAAGCAAGCAGACAAGTTGGTTCCTCTTCCTCCATTCACAGGCCTCGGGAACACAAAACACATGCGAGCAGGAGAAAAGTCATGGGGCATTTTTACTCTAAATTTCCACTTTTTGCCGTGATTAACTTCCATCAAATGGAAATAGAGCAACCGGAATATTATTGTATTGCTTGAAGGTTTTCCAATTATTTGGGCTCCAGCTTCTCTAAGTAAAAGGAAAAAAAAGAAAAGAAAAGAGAAAGATAAAGAACACAAATTGATCGATTGGGATTTATAGCAGTTAATTAAAGTAGTATATACAATTCAAAAAGGAAAAAGGAAAAAAAAACCAAACAATTAGCAAAAGCACGAGCATGGACTATGTAGTTTACTTATTTATTTATTGAAGTGTGAGCTTTTCTTAATCTTCAAAGAAAGGAAAGCTTGGAAGCAAATTACCAACCCCAATTATAAAATAGTACTATCATTATTATTTGGTGTCGGACTTTAGGTTAATATCTCCTACTCCCTTGCCGTGCCGTCACAGCTACTCATGTTTCCTTGATATCTCATAAACTAAACTATTAGAAATAATAATTAGTTGTGACTTTTATCGAATCAAAGCATCATCGTTGTAATCATGAACTTAAGCCTACAAAATCTCTGTATTACCTTTCTCTCTGGTGATATAATGATAATGTCTTGATATATACACATGTACAAGCTCAAACTCACAATATCATACACCATGATCTATAAAATCTGAGATTTTATGGCTTCATCATGAGTGAAGAGAAAAATAGGTGAAGAAGCAAAAATTATACTGGGTAATTACATCGTACAAAGTAATTATGAAAGCTCTCACTAACCATCATTTCTTTTTCTCATTCACCTGAGTAATCATCAAGACTAGTATTGATCGAGCAAGAAAAGAAATCATCAATGGTGCAACGGGTTGGGACCGGTAGGGACAAGGCGCTTTTCGACACCATAACGCGGATCAATCTCACTTCGAGCTGCTTTCTTATGCACCTCTTCATCAGGCAAAGGGTTTTCACGTTGTTGTTGATGATGTTTTTGGAATGGGGTGAAGTCAAATTTGCTAACAAGAACTTTTCTATTGTGGAAAGGGTGATGAGAGATTGATGAACTGCTTATGTTGTTGATTTGATCTTTGTTGTTGTTGATCTTGGACTTGAAATTACGCAACTCATGAAATGCTAGCAAGAGAAGGTAGAGGCAAAGAAGGGCACATGGAATGTGAGAAGTTTTCAAGGCCATGGAGGAAGAGTAGGAGAAGAAGGGTTTGAAGAGGAAGCATGGAGCAAGAAAATGAGGAGCTAGCTAAAGCGAGGGAAGATTTAGTAGCAGGACGACGAAATTCTTCAAGTTCGGCAGTTTGAGTCTAATGTAGCAGTGTGGGAGAGGATTAAAATGTTTGCGTGGGCTCATTTAATTTTTCACCATTCATGTGGGATTTGCGAGCACCTTTTTATGCTAGTTTAATGCTGAAAGAGAAAGGAGAGGGGGCAGAACCTTTTCCCAATGAGAGTTCCTTAGAAATCAAGCAACAAAACGGGAGTCATTATAATTACAATTGTCAAACCTCGAATTATATTACGTTTGATTACGTTTGTCTTTTAATTCCTTAAAAATAAATATTTCGCTGCCATGTGTATATATATATATATATATATATATATCACCTCTTTACTTTTTCTCACCTTCCACTCTCTCTCTCTCTGGAAGCGTGCTTGTGTGGAAGAGAAGATCCATACGAGCTTTGAGTGAATTGCAACTAAATAAAAGGGTGGGGAATATGCAATCCACATTTTCCATGACCAAAGCAATGTGGCAACTGTTTGCTACAAGTAAGGGACAAAGCAACACATATCGGAACTGTATCCAACAGTGTTTTGTTCAAATTCATGAATCTACGACCTCTCTCTCTCTCTCTCAAAAAACAAAAATTCTTCTTACAGTATATATATATATATATAAGAGTTTGGAAATCAATTCTATACTCTACAAACAAAATAATATGCCAGGGACCTTTGTGTTTCTAGCTGATGTTGCACCATTCATCTTGTGCATGCATGGCTGCGAAGAAATTAATCAAGATATAACTAGTAGTGTGTTTTTGTTAATTAGTGCAAGCTCAAGACAATACTCTCTTCTTTAAAGTTAATCAGAGCATGTATATATACATATATATATATATGTACAGCTGAATAGTTTGAGTGCCAATTAAAACTAAATGGTTTTTTAGATGATTTAATTAAAACTTACCTCCCACGCGCGTCTAATTAAATGTATTTAGATGATGCTAATCTCAAGATTTTAATTTAGAAAATTTAGGAAGAAAAGCACGCTACTTAATTACTAGCTACAAGGCTGATTTCTTGAGAATTTACAACAAGAATAATTTCTTGAGAGTTTAAAGCATGGATAGCTAGGTTAAAATATTCCATTCCAAATCATTTCAGCTTGGAAAAATTGTCAAATATCATTTTAGTATCAAGTAAAATCACCGGCAATGAGAGAGGGAGGTGATTTTTGTTTGGGAAACCACACAATATATAGAACCTGATTCAAGCAATGTCTGACATATGAACTTGTATATGTGGTAACTTTAATGCTTTTCAATGTTGATATTTAGTTATGATATATAAAAGAACGTTGATATTTATTAATTTTATTTCATTTTATTTTATCCCGAAATTAAGGTGAAGATTTCTATTTCTAATTTTTCTAATTTTTTTTCTCTTTCAAGAATAATTAACTACGTACCTAAGTGAATCCAAACACAATTTTTGAAAAATTTCACTAACTAATTTCCATCTTTCTTCAGAAATTTTTTGAAATCACATCCAAAGACGTATCATAGAAAATTACTACTGAACTATTTGAAGTGAAATCGATGTTAATTTCATGATGTTTATTATAATGTATAGCGTAAATTCACCAAATTGCTCAGTGGACACTGCTTCCTTACATAATTTAATTAAATTCGGATCCACTATAATAATTATATGTGAAATCCTCCTTTCCATTAATAAATAAAAAAAATTAAGTAGCTAATAATCTTTTTCACTAAAAACTTCACAACATATATTTACACGCACAGGGCATGGTTTGAGTGAGATCCAATATTAGGTGGGTTGACATAATACGTGGAAGGTTGTCCATCAATTTGTCAACCCAATTACATTTTCTTTTCTAAGTTTTCACCTTGTAAAATTTATGGAGGAGCTATCTAATCTAAATTGAATATCAACCTCCTTACCTCATCCAAAAAAAAAAAAAAAACTTGCAATTCCAAAAAAACAAAAAAAAACTCGACTATGGCCCAACCCATTTTCCAAAGTTAATTGGCTTGTACGTGTTCACTCGATCAGTAAAAAAACTAGAAATAGGATTAATAACCGTGTATGAACCCAACATAATGTAGAATAAACTAATTATCTGACTCGTGCTTTGCCAAAAGTCGAATAATTTTTTTTTACAAAAAATAAATATGCAAGTTTTTCAAATTTCTTTTTTTAAAAAAATTTAATTATAAATCAAAAAACCTATGAGAACTAATTGTGTCAATAAATGCAAAAAACAAAGTGTTAATACATCTATTCAATTCATTTAGCTACAAGTCAAATAGTTTTTTTCCAGCACAAAAGAATTAATATGTATGTGTTATTAATATGTTTTTTTTACTTCAAGTAAAAAATATAATTATGAATCACAAAGTCGATGCTTACATATAATAAAATATAATAAAAATCATATGCATTAATAAAAATATGTAAGGTCTCAAACTAATTTTTAACATAGCCAAAAAATAGAATAATGTTGTAATTGCTACAGTAAAACATCATTTTCTTAATATGTGTAAAATAATTTTTCAAAAACAAAAAGTGTAAAGAATAAAAAAAAATTCCAGAAAAAAAGGAAAAACTAAAAAGGCATTAAAATCATGAATTTGACATATAGGTTATGATTTTAAAAAAAATATTAGGTATGCAGACTGCTTTAATGTATTTTTTTACATGAAAAATTAAAAGTGTACAAAGCCTATGTAATTATCTAACTAAATAAACTAATAACTATTTATGTAAATAAAAATAAGTCATTAACAATAACCGAGAAAGAAACTGTAAATATGAAATATTTACTTGATTATATTTACTAAAAAATTTTATTTAAATAAATAAAAGATAAATTCACCATAAAAACTAATGGCTTAAATAATAAATACATACGAAAATAGTTGAATAAATCTACACCATAAAAAAAATATCATGAAAGGCAAAACACATCAGAATAAAAATATAAAGAATGGATACATGTTGTATGATGGAAACATATAAAAAGAAGATAAAAAAAAAACTTGAGCGAACCTGACAGCCAACCAAGATGAACAAATCAAATACATAACTTAGGATATAAAATTGGAACGATCTTATAAATAGCAAAGCGGAAAAAATATCGGCAAAAAAATATTTGAAAAAAGTGCTTTAGAAAAATATCAAAGTCAACCTTAGCTAATCTATCAAATCTATGACCAAGGTCATGATGACCCTATTAAAGGCAAACATTAAAAACAAATAAGTAAGATTCTTAACCAAACAAATATTAAGAGATGAAATTAAAAAAAAAAAGTTAATAAAAAAAACAGTGCAAAACAAAACAAATAGCAATTAAGAAATTAGGACTAAATTCAACATAAAAATCAACTAAAATTAAATGTTAAAGGAAAATTTTTAAATGAAATTAAATATCTAGGGACGGAATTGAAAAAAATTAATTAATTAAGAAAATAATTTAAAAAATAACAATTAAAAGAATTGGCATCAAACTTGACATAAAAATTCAATAAAAATAAATGTTCAAAGATGAAATTGAAGAAAAACAAATAAATCAAGAAAATAATTAAAAAAAATAGCAATTAGAAAAATGAAGATCAAATTTGATTAAAAAAGCTAACAAAATCAAACAATATAAGACGAAATCAAAAATAAAATCCAATCATAAATAATCAATGTAAATAAAATAATTGTAATTAAAAGAAGAAAGACCGAATCAAAAAAAAAATTGAAGGGCTGGTATAATTTTTTGCGTGGTCAACACGCAATCCAAAGAAAAAGATAAGGAAAAGAAAGCAAAAGAAAGAAAAGTCAATTAGCATCAAATCAAAGCTCACTACTATATACACGTCACTCAAAAAGAAAGTGGATGCTAAGACACATCAAATGATGTGGTTGAAGATTGAATATAACCACCGTTGTTAGCCACACACGTCGCCTGAAAGCGGCTAACGCGCTAACGTGTGCTCAATATTTGTATGTGTACAAAACCAAAAATGCCCCTATAACTAAACAACAATAACAAAAAAAAAACTTATGAAATTACAACCACGTTTTAAAATCAAAGCCAAAAAATAAATGAACAGCAAGGATAATAGAAGAATTCAATTGTTCATGAAATTATAAAAAATAAAAATGCTCCTAGAACTAAGCAATAATAACAAAAAATTCATTAGAAAATGATAATCAAGTCCTCGAAACCAAAACTAACAAATTTGCATAGTAAAATTACTGTATAATTTAATTGTTTATGATAAAAATAAAAGTATTATACGACCCGTGAACTAAAGCTTCTAATTATTTATTCTCTAAAGGAAATATAATAATTGCACCATTATTAAAAAATTAAAATATAGTGTTATCCCGAACAAATAAAAAATGATAAATCAATTGCGTTAAATATCACTCTAAACCTCAGGTAAAGTTTTAAAAATTGAAGGATGAAGGGTAGAGGGGTAATTCAACTGTAGCTCTAGATATTTCATTATGGATGACTTAATAGGTAATAAACGACCGCGTTTTCACGTGAATGATCGGGTACTTTACCAAAATCAAATTCCTAATAAGAAAGCTAGACAAATCGATCTTTATTTCTATAGCCGGAATTAAAAAAAAAAAATGGTACGCTAATCTCTCTCTCTCTCTCTCTAATCATGAAAAAATTAGGGTTTCTTTGTTAATGATTTGATCTTCCATGTTAGGGTTTCGATTCCTGTTCAATTGTCGTAAATGAAGAAACTTTCACGATCTTTAATTGAAATTCTCAATGAGCTTGATTTCTTTTTTAACGATTCTAACATGTTTTATGACGATGTATTTTCAGTCTTCTCTTGCAGCAGCTAGAGCCGATAATTTTTACTACCCGCCGGAATGGTCCCCGAAAAAGGTAACGAAATCGGGCACTATCTTATTGTGATGTAGATGATTTCTGAGAAAAAAGGGATTCTGACTCTTTTTTTTTTTGTTTACTTTCAGGGTGGTTTGAACAAATTCCATGGGCAACATGCATTGAGGGAGAGAGCTAGAAAATTAGACCAGGGTATTTTGATAATAAGGTATGAATTATGGCCGTGTCTCAAGTTTTCGTTTCTATTGCATAGAGGGAAGTTTCTGACGGATGGGTTAGCACTGGCATTTGTTACTTTGGTTGTGTTGTAGAATTTAGCTCTTTAGATCAAAGGATAATTTATATTTTCTTGAATAACCACCTGCTAAAGTGAGTATGAAATATGTGAAAAGAATTCCATCCGTAAAAGAAGTAATTTGACTGGAAATTGGAGAATGTGCTTGCTAAATGTGGTAGTTGTTTCTCTGTTCTAGCAACAAATCTATGGGGTTAACTGAATAATTGAGGAAAGCTTGGATTTAGAGCATTTCAGGTTAATGGATAATCTTCATTGGAAGATTCCTTAATTTTTTCCTGATGTTATCACAATAAGAAAATTTTTAGTTTAAATTTTTTTAACTTGATGAAAGTTTGACAATGTTTCACATGAAATACTTATTTGATAACTGTGAAAAGTAATAAATGGTAGTGTTTGTTTTGCGTTCATGATGAGACAATGAAAATGAGGGCAAAAGGAAAACATATCATTCTTAGCCATTAAAAACCAGAAACTACACTGAGGTTCCCTTTCTACAGTTTTTAATCGCTGATCACCAATTGATCGTTTTGTAGATGATAAGCCTAGAAGAGGTACTTCAATTGTTTCTTAACCAGCTGCCCAATTTCCACTTCCTATAATTGTATGATGTAATTTTCATGCTTTTCAGGTTCGAAATGCCCTTCAATATATGGTGTGGTGGTTGCAATTCTATGATTGCAAAGGGTGTTCGTTTCAATGCAGAGAAAAAGCAAGTGGGAAATTATTATTCTACAAAGGTACGTAACTCTGACAACTGGTTCCAAATGCTTCTGAAATTTTTGTATAGAAAACTAGAATACAACAAAGGAGCGCATTCTGTTATCTGCATGATTGAAACATATCCACACTTGCACGCATATGCATTCACATGTTTTTACATCCAAGTGTACACATATGCACGCGCGCGCTCATACAGTGTCTGGTGGTATGGTATTCTTGCTGGTATTTGATTTTAGTCTATGAAAGAAATGCCATCTCCTAGCATCAAACAATTGTATTCCATGGCAGTTCGTTTTAAAACGGTGCATTTCTTGCGTGTGAACCTGTGCACATGTGCTTGTGCTGCATACAGATAGCATACTGAGTCCTACTGGCATGATGTCTTGTTTATAGATGTTTTTAGTCCACATAAGAGTTCATCTGTCAATTACTTTTGTGAGCTGCTAGTCAACTGGAGATTTTATTTGCGATTATTCATAGCATTTCTGTGTGCTATTGCTGTATTTTTGCTGATGCAAATTTCTTTTGTTGACTGACCTTGTTCTTGCTTACTTCAGATATGGAGCTTTACCATGAAATCTGCATGCTGCAAACACGAAATTGTTATCCAGACAGATCCAAAAAATTGCGAGTATGTGATTATTAGTGGGGCTCAACGAAAAAATGAGGAGTTTGATGTTGAGGATGCAGAAACATTTGCACTCCCAGCAGATGAAGGTTGGCATTAACTCTGATGAATTTACAACACTACACTTGTATGTCCTGCAGATTACTACTCTGTGTCACTTTCTCTTGGTTAAGTGGAGGCAAAGACAGTCATTTATTCTTGGTCATCAAACACATAATTTTCTGTTTTCTTGACCCAACATTTTGACCTGATTCTTTGTTTTCCAGAGAAAGGCAAGCTTTCAGATCCATTTTACCGTCTTGAACATCAGGAAGAGGATTTGCAGAAGAAGAAAGAAGCTGAGCCTGTTCTAGTCCGCCTTCAGCGAGTATCTGATGCCAGGCATTCGGATGACTATGCCCTCAACAAGGCTCTTCGTGCCCGAATGAGAAGTCATAAGAAAAGAGTTGCTGAAGAAGAGTCCACTTCCAGGAAAATGGGTCTTGGCATACGCTTGCTTCCAGCAACTGAAGAAGATGCTGTCTCTGCAGCTCATGTAAAGTTCTCTTCCAAGTTTGACAAAAATAGGAAGGATAAGCGAGCATTGATCAGTGCTGCTTCAATATTTCCTGGGTCATCTGGTTCTTCAATGTCCAATAAGAAACGTTTGGAGCTAGAATCCAAGAGAAGGAAAATTAGTGCTGCTGCGGCCACTAATTTGCTGACGGGGGGTTTCAAGCCATCATCATGGTCACAGGGTACAGTTTCTTGCAGCAAGCGCAAGCAGAATTCCATGAATGCCAGACGTGTTTAGGTATGGTTCCCGGATGTTATGAAAGAGCCGGTGTTCTTTATTCTAAGGCCTTGGATCATGTTGTGTGAAATTTTTCTAATATGTTCTTTCCATCCTTTGCCTAAGTGTAAATGGCTCTGGATCTGTACATACAAATTTACTGCTTGGTTTGGTTTTTTCCCCCTCACCTGCCCCCCGAGTCTAGGGGATCCACACGAAGTTATTATATTGGATGTGCAACCAGTGTTGTATGCTATTGTTTCAATAAAGAAATGAAATGGCTATTACCGAAGATTTCTGTTTGTTCCCTCTTCCCTCTCTCGCACCTCTTTTTCGATCAAGTAGCGCGGAGTTTACTTTTGTTGCTTTTCTATCTTGTCATCCTTCATGAAATGATTCTTTGCGTTTTGAGGCCATCGTCCTGTTCATTTCAGAAAGGGGAGGGCAATCAATGTCCTTGAAGAATCTTGCTGTATTTGGTTCTTCTATTGGGCCATCTCCTCCCCTCAAAATGTTTTGAAGCCTTCGTTGTCGCCTGTTTTTGTTCAGCATCTATTTCAAACAAAAAGCAGCTCTGGAGAATTTAGGTAGGTCATGTCAAAAGAGAGGGATCACAGTGGAAATATGCGGGTACTTTTCCCTAATTTGAGGGAAAGTCCAAACCTGAAAGAATTTAGGAAACGAAAAATCCAGGCGATCAAGATGCACGGGGCCATTTATACCGTTCTTATTCCTACATGCTGGGCCCATAATTCTGTAGAATTTCTTCCATTTCCCCTCTAATTAAAGAATTGAACAAAGCATAAGAGGGATGATGATTTCCTTCTATCATCTGAATACATACTACTCTCCCAGTGCAATAGCCTATGTATTAACTAATGAAGATTTTGGGTCAAGCAGCAATGCTGTGTCTTTTATTTGCTGTGTCTTCTTATTCCCTTCAAGATCTGGTAATTGATACAGCTTACCAGATACCATAAAGATAGATGTGCATAGGCCACCGGATCAGTGTACAGCACACACTGCATAGACTTGTAAACTCCGAGCCATCACTTTACACAGCACGGCTGCAAAATCGAAAATGGCAGAGATCATCTTTTTAAATCTCTCCATTCGTAATCTAGTCTACATACATTTTGTTGGCTTATTCACCGTCCGACCAAAAAGAAAAAGAAAAGAACTTGCACAATCACAACTCTGTCATTGAACAGCAATACAGTTGTAGCACAGCACTGACATTAAGACCATATGTTACATCGACTGTAAGCAATGCACCTAACAATGCCATAAGATCACGCAACCGAGCCAAAACAAGCAAACAACCAACCCTTATTAAAAAAAACTCCGAACAGTGATATGCCAGGTACTGTCATTGATTATTGTTGACTTTTACTAGCCTATCATTCACATCCAATTTAATATAACAGTATCAGGAGGTTTCTTTCTTTTTGTTTATCTCAGAAACACAACTCAATTTAATATTGCAGGGGCTTAATTACAATCAAAAGATCAAGGTGAACCCGTTACTAACCAAAGTGAAATTATACATTGAAGTTTCACCACGTTAACCCTAAATATATACATCGCTTAAGTTAAGTGGATTTGGGTTCATTAGGTTTGTGTTGACTACTAAAGGAATACATTTCACTGCCAAAATGATGGTTCTATCTATGATGACTACTTGAGTTACTCAAGCATTGTTGCTTGTCTTGGACAGTCTTCCTCAGTTGTACTTACTGCTTTAAATATGATAGTAGCTTCGTTTATCATTCATCAGCTGCCTTTTATCTTCTGGATTGAGCATATATTGAAGCACGAATTATGATGGTTATTATTAGTCCGAACATCTATATATAGATATAGTATCATTTTATAGGAGGATGTGGAGGTCTACTATACTTTCATGCAGTAATTGCATTATATATATATATAGATAGATCTATGAACTCATTATTTGTTGCACCCAGTTTATATCATGGCATTCCAAGCTCATCTAGCGTGAACATTGATGATCTACAATTGTTCTTTTGCTGAAGATCGCGCGCTCCGATCGATTGCTTAGACCTTTCATTAAGTAGTTGATATATGCAAGAATATTCCGATAGAAAGGTAATGTGATTTTTACTTACAGTAATCGACACCAGAGTAAATAGCCGTATAGGATCTATACTATAGATCTTTTCTCTTTAGCAATGGACATTCTAAGATTGGTGCCTTTTAACATTCAACCCCAAGGAAACTGATTTTGATATGGCATTCATAATTTATTTCTTCGTAGTTTATACATTTTACCTCTTTCTGTCACAGTGGTAATGGAATTGAAACTGGTGACCGGAGGCTAACTTGCTGAGAGAAATGAGATTTGGAAAGATAGAAATGAAAAAAACGGATAGATATATCTCTATCTTAAACCATTGGCTTTAGCCGATATTGCTTCCTGGAAATTTGTTGTGACCAAATTGTAGAATTCTGAAATCAACTCCAGTACTTGAGGCTTTTTTTACCTGCGAGCTGCTCTCCAAAAAGCTTTTTTTGATACCACCATATGTTCCCTCTTCATTTCCATAAAAGAATAAACGCTGCCTTGTTCATTAACTAGCTTGTATATAAAAAATATATTAATAAATAGGCAATGTTTCTAATTTAGTGGGAAATCTTGGCATTGTCAAATTCTGCAGTTAATTAATTTAGCTGATAGGTTTGTTCTTTTTCTTTTTTTGGAGGATAAATTTTTGCCATCTGTTCCAAATTGGACAATACATTTGTACGCTATTTTTAGCCCAGCTATGCAAGTTTAAATATGTGGGAATTCTTGTTGGAAGATTGTTTCACCATAGATGAGAGATGTTTATATAGAATGAAAATTAAATGCTGAAATATATGTATATCCATGCTTATTCAAAATCCCCCTGGTTTTTTTGTCTCATTGCAGCTGCGATTTGTCTTCAACTACTACATAACTTCCAGGTGATCATTTAAACTTTTGTGGAAGAGAAAAGCAGTCTATGGATTGCTAACTCTCAGTAAATATTATTGTCTCTCCACGAACAAATGTAATTATGCTGATACAGATCCCCCAAAAGCATCATGTATTCTAAGGGCTGAACTTCCATCTTGTAGCCTCGTTTATTTTTTCTCATTCGAGCTATTAATTGTTCAGCTATGCTCAACTCATCTACTACTGTTTAATAGCTGTTTTAGATCGAGAACCATCACATTGCAGGAAGATTAAAAAGATATAGTCAATACAATAAATAGACTCCAAATACACACACATTGCAAACGAATTAGAATGCGAAGACTGACACATACCAATCCAATAGGTAGAAATGCTTACAATCTCTGAAAGAAATTATATATCTTTTCTTTCTCCTTCCACCATTAATAAAAATACTCCCTGGACATGAGTTCAACAAACACAAGATTTTAGGCACTTAATTCAATATAAGCAGTCAAAGTTGTCTTCGGCAAAAAAGGAATTTGAGGAGGACTGGTTTGCATTGCCATTTGTGGTGGTGGTCATGAGAATTGAAATGGAGTTTTGATCGTTGGGGTTTGGCATGTTCATGAAAATTGAATTAGGGCTTTCTTCATGGGCGTTTAATGTTGGTAGCTTCATGTTCGTCAGTGCATTATATTTATACTGGATTCTATCATTTGTCATGTCAGAATTCAAAGGAAACCCTGGAAACTCATCCTTGCAGTTTGTCCCACCTGGAAGCGCAACGCTCTCGGAGAAATCGAAAATCGAAGATGATCTTGGTGAATTTGTGATCCAAAAGAAATTCCCAGTGATGCTGACATAATCCATTTGATGTGGTAGCAAGTCATGATTGCTGGATTCTTTTACATCACCAACCTTCAATGGAGAACTCATTTCTTGGTTTACAGGAGCCAAATTTTCACCATATTCGAGGGGGCTAGAAGACTCAAACTTTTCCAATTTGTTAGGGTTTGCCTGAGAAGACCGATCACTAGACGTGTCTATGCCTTGGTTCTTCATCCTCTCTCTTGTCCTCTCCCTCGCCCTTGCTCTCGCCTTCTCCCTAGAATCTCTGTCAACAAGATTAAAGACTGGTTTGTGCACTTTCTTGCTCCTTTTCTCTTTAGGATTGCTCACTAATGAGTCATTCTTTGCCTTCGTCCCTCTCTTGTCCCCGTTAGTCTCAGGTGTCAGCTTGATGCCTGAAACAACCTCGCTCTCTGGAGTGGAACAAACACTCTTGCCGTCAGCACAAATGCTACATCTTCTTCTCCCTCCTGGAACACTATCTGTGAGCTCCTTGATCCCGGCCTTCGATTTTGTAAAGAGCCACTCAATAGTTTTGCTTGCTTTATCGAAGCCGAGCATGTCTTGGAGATCAAAGAACTTTTTGGAAATTTGAAGGGATAACCTCATCCTTCGATCTCTAGGCCCTTGAGCAGTATGGATCTTGCTGTGCCTGTCCTTCCCGGTTCGCCTTTGACGAATTGGCTGCTTTGAAGTATCAACATTACTTCTCTTCTTTTTATTGTTGATTTTTGTTTCCTCGTTTGATGCTGTAGGGATAGTCTGCGGATCATGAGCCTCAACTGCTAACGCAGTATTAGATCCCAAAACTTCCTCCTCCTCCTGATGCTGCTGCTGCTGTTGTGATAAGAGTTCACCTACCAGCAAATCATCAACATCAAGAAAGGGATCGGGGAAGTGCTGCAAGAATGTTTGAGAACAAGATTCTATCGAGCTAGGGTTTTCTGTGCCTGCAATCATGGTATGGTTAGCGTATTGATCAAAAGGATTGAAACTGCTACTTGAAGAAAACATAGCTGAAACACCGTTGCTTTTCAGGAGCTATTTTTGGAGTTTCTATTGGTGCAAGATCGAAGAAAAATCAGCCCTAGGAGGCTCTATTTATTAGTGATAAAAGCCTTATCTTCATCTCTTTCAGGCATAATGAACTGCAGTACTAGTAGTGCAATTTGTGAATTGTGATTGTTGCTGCAGGTACACGAACGTGTTGCCGGAAAGAGGAGCTCGCTTTGATAGTGATAAAGAGTACAAAATTGAAGAGTTAGCCCACATTCATTGGCAACAATTCACGTGGGTAAAGGTGAAAGTTTTCTCTGCCTATTCTTGCTCAGAGAAAGTGGAAGAGGGTCTTTTGAGGAGCTTATGAGATTTAGATCAGAGTAGACATGGCCACCTCTAGGAAACCTAGCTAGAGAAAGAGGGGAAAGAAGGACAAGTTATTATCTCAGTGGAGCAGCAGAGTGAGGGCCATGTAAAATTGAGCCAACTTGCTTTTACAGCCATGGGTAGGAAAATTTCCCTTGACTGGGCGACCAAGGCACGATTGTTTGTAGTTTTTTGAAAATTACTTTTTAATTTTTTTTTGTATTTATTTATCATTAAAAAAATTAATTAACGAAAAATATTTTTTATTCAAAAGAAAAATTTTAATTGGTTTTTAGAAAAATATTTTCTTTTTATTTTGGACAGAAAATACATTTTTAAAGTTGTAAAAGATTTTAAAATGTCATGTTATTTGTTAATTATATCAAATTCGATCCTCAAACTTTTAATTGCTATATATTTTATTTTGAATCTTTTTTTTTCAATTTCATCCCTTTGAATTTGATTTAATTTAATTTTTAAATCAATTTTGGCCCTTATTTTTATGATTTTTATTTGTTTTTCTCTTATCAATTTTGATCCTTATTAATTGAAATTTTTTATCTATCAGATTTGATCCTCATTCTTTTGATTGTTATTTATTTTATTTGAAATAATTTATGAAATTATTATTATTATTATTTTAATTTTATCATCTTTAAACTTTTTTTTCTATTAGATTTGATCTTCATTATTTTGATTGTTATTTATTTTATTTGAGATAATTTATAAAATTAGATTTTTTTTTCAATTTCATTCTCATTTAACTTTTTAATTTGTAAGATTTATCCCTCGTTATTTTAATAAAAATATTTAAAAATATTAATAAGATATTTTCTACCTCATTTTTCATAACATTGCTAAACACTGGAAAATATTTTCCAGTTTGTTTTTCATGAAACTATCAAATATCAGAAAATAATTCATTTTTCAAGAATCTATTTTTAAAAAAACTACATTCCAAAAAAAACTATTTTCAAGCAAACTAACGGGCTAAATATTACTTTCATTTCTCTTATTGCCTCGCATTATTGAATATGTTTTCTTTTAAACTAAAATAATATATGGATCTTTTGTGAGTATTTCATGAGTTTATTTGCAGCATGCTAATCCGCAATTATCTTGACCTTTGAAAATATTTAGTTAATCTTTCTTAACGAGGTAATGATTATTTTTAAAAGTTTTTTATTCAAAAATATATTAAATAATTATTTTTTATTTTTAAAATTTATTTTTTATATCAGCACAATAAAATAAAATAAAAATTTTAAACAAAAAAATATTTTTTTTAAAGTATGACTGTACCACAAAAACAATCAACCCCTAACAAAAATAGCATAATTTTCATATATTATTGTATTAAAAATACTGATGAGAATTTTACAAAAAAAAAATTGAAAAACAATGGTAGATCATATTAAAAAAAAAACTATACTACAAAGGGAAGAGAGACATGATGAACTGTCTTGATGCAATTGGACATTACAAGGATTAAATTAGCGCAAAAATGTTAGTGAGATGATTCTATGATGATAGAGCGGTCCGTTGAGCTAATCACTGCTGAGTGAGTTTGATGTATGCTGTCAACCCAGAACAACAATTGAAGCCCAAACCTCGTATCCTCGATCCTGATTTTAGGGTCTGGGCTCCCTTCGCCACAAAACCATCACTCTGTTGTTGTTGTTGATCTTGAAATCATCAACAGAGTTTGATTTCTTAGAAATCGATGGCTTTGGTTGATTCCTTCTCTGCTCCGATCTATCAAAGTTGACCATTAATCTCCCATAAAATTACATGGTTAGTTCTGGATAAAGGCTCCGGTAATTTTCCTCAAGTAAGATGAGAATTCAGGATGCGGTTTTTGGGCCTTTCCAGCCAGCACACTGTTAGGACTAAGTCAGTCAATAATATCCTAGCTAATAGGATCAAAGGATTAGATTTGATTTATTCTTTGTTTGTTAACCATGTTTCTAGGAGAGTCAAACGTGGGTTGTTTATTTTTTTGATTTCTGTTGTAATGGTTTGATTATATAAACTAGCTTTCATTCAATAAAGAAGAATGGTCTTTCTCTTCATTGTGAACTGCTAACCAATCACTTAGAAATAACAATTGGTATCAGAGCTTCAACAAAAGAGTCTGATCAAGAGAGAGGAGTGAACGTTCTCAAGAAAGAGAAGAGTAAAAACAGAGAGGAGTGTGAGAAATCAGTGAGAAGAGTGGTAAAAAAAAAAAGAAAAAAAAAAGTGTGTGCCATCTGAAACACAGAGAGGAATGTGAGAAATCAGTGAGTGGAGTGGTAACCATCTGAAACACAGAGAGGAGTGAAATCAAAGCCAAAGCCATGGCAGAGGGAAACTTTGTTTAACCAGCGATTCCCAGATTTGATGGTCACTATGACCATTGGGCTATGTTAATGGAAAATCTGCTACGTTCCATAGATTACTGGAGTTTAATAGAGAGTGGAATTCCTGCAAGCACAACTGGAGCAGAACACACGGAGGTCCAACAGAAACACATGGAGGAGCTGAGATTGAAAGATTTAAAAGTGAAAAATTATCTTTTTCAATCCATTGATCGCACTATCATGGAAACAATCCTGGATAGAGACCCTGCAAAAGGAATATGGGATTCAATGCGTCAGAAATATCAAGGGTCCACTAAGGTGAAAAGAGCACAACTACAAGTGCTGCGGAGAGAATTTGAGCTACTCGGAATGAAGGATGGTGAGAGTGTTGATGAGTACTTTAGGAGAACTCTTACCATTGCCAACAAAATGAAAACACATGGTGAAAGAATGGAGCAGATTGTTATTATTGAGAAAATTTTGAGATCTATGACAACAAAATTTGACTATGTCGTATGCTCCATCGAAGAATCAAATAACCTTGCTGAAATGACTATTGATGAACTTCAAAGTAGTTTGCTCGTACATGAGCAAAGGATGAAGGGGCACAAAGAGGAAGAGCAAGTTCTTAAGGTCATGTCTGAAGCAAGAGAAGATGTTCAATTTGGAGGAAGGGGTAGAAACCATGGAGGATTCAGAGGAAGTTTCAGAGGCAGAGGCAGGAGCTGGGGAAGAGGAAGACAATCTTTCAATAAAGCTATTATTGAATGCTTTCGATGTCATAAACTAGGACATTTCTCTTATGAATGTCCTGGTTATGAAAAAACAGCAAATTATGCAGAATTGGATTGCGAAGAAGAAATGTTTTTGATGTCACATGTGGAACTTCATAACTCAACTAGAGAAGAGGTATGGTTTTTGGACTCCAGTTGCAGCAATTATATGAGTGGAAATAAACTATGGTTTACAAAATTAGATGAAAAATTTAGACATTCAGGTAAGTTTGGCAACAATTTGAGAATGGCAGTAATGGGCAAGGGATGTGTAAAATTAAAAGTAGCTGGTGCAATACAAAGGATTGATGAAGTTTATTACATTCCGAAGCTGAGAAACAATTTACTCAGCATAGGGCAACTACAGGAGAAAGGATTAGCAATATTGATTAAAAATAATACATGCAAGATATTTCATCCAACTAGAGGCCTCATCATGGAGATAGCCATGACAGTCAACAGAATGCTCATAATGCTTGCAACAGTACCTCCAAAAGAATCAGTGGCTTTCTTTCAAACCAGTGAAGAAAGTGAAGCACAATTATGGCATAACAGATTTGCTCATCTTAGCTTCAAAGGTTTGAGGATGCTGTATTACAACAAGATGGTTAATGGGCTGCCACTACTTAAAGCTCCTACCAAAGTATGTGCAGATTGCTTGAGCGGCAAACAACACAGAGACAACATTTCAAAGAAAAGTCACTAGAGAGCAGCACACAAATTACAACTCATCCATTCAGACATCTATAGACCCGTGAATCTAGAATCCAATAGTGGCAAGAGGTATCTAATCACTTTCATTAATGACTTTAGTAGAAAGTGTTGGGTTTATTTCAGTTTAGAAAAATCAGATGCTCTTAATATGTTCAAAAAATTCAAGAATCTAGTTGAAAAAGAGGCTGGTTCCTTGGTGGAATGTTTACGCACGGATAGAGGTGGTGAATTTACTTCAAAAGAGTTTAATGAGTACTGCAGTATGAATGGGATCAAGAGACAATTAATGGCTGCATATACTCCTCAGCAAAATGGAGTTGCCGAGAGGAAGAATCGGACAATAATGAATATAGTTAGAAGCATATTGTCTGAAAAACACATTCCCAGAGAATTCTGGCCAGAAGCTGTAAATTGGTGTATACATACACTAAATAGGAGTCCTACTGCAGCAGTAAAAGAAGTCACACCTGAAGAAGCATGGAGTGGAGTTAAACCCTCAGTGGGGTATTTTCGAGTATTTGGTTGCATTGGCCATGTACATGTACCACATGAGAAAAGAACAAAGCTGGATTCAAGAAGCACAAAATGTGTATTGTTGGGAGTCAGTGAAGAAACAAAAGGTTACAGAATGTTTAATCCTCTCACAAAGAAGTTGATAATTAATCGTGATGTCATCTTTGAAGAAAATGCAACTTGGAACTGGGCAGAAGACAACACTAGTATACTGCTACGCTGGGAGATAATGATGACAGTATACATGAAGAAGAATTAGAAGAAAATGAGGAGCAGACACAAGAACAGATTAGGGAAATTAGAGATGAAGCAGGTACTGGAGATGCTGAAATTGGAGATAAAGCAGGTACTGGAGATGCTGTTAAAGAACCTGAAGCAGAAGAACAAAATGAGCATATTCAAGTTGCAGGTGTCAGAAATCGAAGAGCACCACACTAGATAGAGGATTATGTTACGGGAGTAGGCTTGTCTGAAGATTATGTCATGGGAGCAAGCTTATCTAAAGAAGAGGAAACACAAAATATGGTGTTATACACTACTGCTGGAGATCCACACACCTATGAAGAAGCTGAAAAAAATCACCAATGAAAAGAAGCCATGAACAATGAAATTGTTGCGATAGAAAGGAATGACACATGGGAACTAACTGTACTGCCGAATAATTCAAGGAAGATTGGGGTGAAATGGATATACAAGACAAAACTTAATGAAAAAGGTGAAGTTGACAAATACAGGGCCAGACTTGTAGCAAAGGGATATGCATAGCAACATGGAATCGACTACACTGAGGTATTCGCACCAGTAACAAGATGGGACACAATTCGGATGGTTCTAGCAATAGCAGCACAAAGAAAATGAAAGGTGTATCAACTGGATGTAAAGAGTGCATTTCTTCATGGGAAATTAGACGAAGATGTATACGTAGAGCAACCTCTCGGCTATGAAAAAAAGAAGAAGAACACAAAGTCCTCAAGTTGAAGAAAGCATTATATGGTTTGAAGCAGGCACCAAGGGCCTGGTTTAGCAGGATTGAAGCATATTTTGTGAAGGAAGGTTTTGCTCGATGTCCAAGTGAGCATACTCTGTTTGTTAAAATTCAAGAAGACAAGAAAATTCTAATAGTATGCATATACGTAGATGATTTAGTGTTCACTGGAAGTGATGAGGGGATGTTTGCTGATTTCAAAGCTTTAATGAAACGAGAGTTTGATATGACTGATTTAGGTAAAATAAAGTTCTTCCTTGGAGTAGAAGTTGTGCAGAATGATGAAGCAATTTATCTAAGCCAAAGAAAATATGCACTTGAAGTACTAGAGAGGTTTGGCTTAGAAAAGGCAAATTCAGTTCGCAATCCAATGATACCAGGTATGAAGCTGATGAGAAATGAAGATGGCGAGCAAGTGGATGTGACTCAATACAAACAAATGGTTGGAAGTCTCATGTATTTATCAGTAACCAGGCCAGATCTCATGTTTGGGATTGGTCTAATCAGTAGATACATGGAGAGACCTACAACTCTACATATGCAGGCTATTAAGAGAATTTTGAGATATGTGAAAGGATCTGTGAACTTGGGCATCCATTATAAAAGAGAAACTGCAAGTGATGAAAGATTAATGGCCTACTCTGATAGTGACTATGCCGGGGATCAAGATGATCGTAGGAGTACTTCGAGATATGTTTTTATGCTAAGTGAAGGAGCAGTTGCTTGGAGCTCCAAGAAACAATCGGTAGTCTCTTTATCAACAACTGAGGCAAAATTTATATCTGCAACTCATTGTGCGTGTCAAGCAGTATGGATGAGAAGAGTACTTGAAAGGATCGATTGCAAGCAAGGGACACATACTATCATACACTGTGATAATATGTCTTCAATTAAATTAGCAAAGAATCAGATTATGCATGGCAGAAGCAAAAATATAAATGTTAGATTTCATTTTCTACATGAGCTGTGCAAGGAAGGAGTAATTGAGCTGAAGCACTGCAATACACAAGATCAAATTGCTGATATTATGATAAAAGCTTTGAAGATAGATGCTTTTGAGAAACTAAAAAGCTTTCTGGGTGTTTATGAGATACCAAACGAATAAACTGCTTACTGACAGCAATGCAGTTTAAGGGAGGGATTGTTAGGACTAAGTGAGTCAATAATATCCTAGCTAATAGGATTAAAGGATTAGATTTGATTTATTCTTTGTTTGTTAACCACGTTTGCAGGAGAGTGAAACGTGGGTTGCTTATTTTTCTGATTTCTGTTGTAATGGTTTGATTATATAAACCAGCTTTCATTCAATAAAGAAGAATGGTCTTTCTCTTCATCGTGAACTGCTAACCAATCACTTATAGAAATAACACACACCGTCTTTCCCATCTTCCAATATCCTCAGAATAATATTTAGTGACCAAGAAGGAGACTCGGCATTCTTCCTCTCGTCAAGCCCCTTGCACCAGCTGGTTTTCAAAAGTGTTGAATACATAAACCGCTTCTATCCATTCTTCTTCCTTGTCATAGCAGCATCCACTCTAGCCTCGCAAACGCGTATTTGCTGAGGTTGTGACTGAGAGTTGCTGCGGTGGTTGGTGGTTCGTGTGCATGGATTGCACTACCATAACGGCCCAAAAACATGACAAGGCCTCCTCTCTGATCTCTCTCTTTTTCTTATTTTAATGTTTTTCCATTTGGTAATCTTTCGTTTCTTCTCTTTTTTACCTTAGAAGAAAAGTACTCTTTTGATGTAAGCATTGTCTTACAAGTATCATCTTGAAAGCATATTAATTATCTATACAAAATTAATTATCATCCACTGATTATTCAGCTTGAGAATACACAGAGTCGCGAAAACATTACAGATAACTAAAAAAAGTATACGAAGATCATAAAAGATATCAAATTGAGATGATACGAAGATAAT
>Ga0325411_1002099_pt1 | contig 22400 bp, 10 predicted proteins | sample PopdelMetagenome_13_FD_206181 | JGI IMG/M metagenome (GOLD analysis project Ga0325411, IMG submission 206181) | Populus deltoides microbial communities from Bellville, Georgia, United States - Xylem-PdIQD-R4 | ecosystem: Host-associated > Plants > Phyllosphere > Stem > Wood/Secondary xylem... | reverse complement strand
TATGCATATATGTTTTTCTTTTTACCAAAATAAAAGACAAATGGTTAATGTTTTTATTTTATTTAACATGAGATAAATAAAATATAAATTAACTATCATTCTTTTATATATATATATATATATATATATAGATCACACTCACTGCTCCGCTATTATAATAATAATTTATTTATTTATTTTTATATAATAGGCTCCACTATTATAATAATTATTATCACAGCAGAAGATGGTCCACCACCGCGTTCACACGTAACCACCAGAGTTGGATATCGCATGTATATATTTCCTAGGTTAAAAGTTTGTAATAAATCGAATCATGATCAGATGAATCCCCTCCTCTCCTTCCTCAGGGTCGGAGTCAGACAGCAAGTGGAGCCTATCAATGTTGAATCTTCAAATTTTGAAGAGAGCACCTACAGAAATATTTTGAATTTTTCCAAATATATTAATCTCTTATTTGTCAATGCGGTACTTCTTTTTCCCCAGTATTTTTAATAATATATTTATTTTAAAAAAAATTACATTGATATTCTTTCAGTGTGTTTTGTGATATATACTGTTATAAAAAATAAAAACAAATCTAAAAAAATAATTTGATATATATTTTCAAGTGACACAACACTTTAAAAAAATATTATTACATTATAGTACCAAACACACACTAAACAAAAATATATTTTTAATTAAATTCATTCAAGAATAATTGATGCATAAACTAACTTAAAAATATTGTTTCTGTATATAGATGTTTGTCCTTATTAAATTAAGCTACTATAAGAAAAAGATAATATTTTTACGTACATAATATATATATATACCTCCAAATAATATATATATATATATATATATATAGTACAAGCATATTTCATTGGTAAATATTTGGCTGATGATTTTATTTTTTTTGATAGAGAAATTACTTGTCAGTAAATATTTAACCATGCATTATTTATATGGGCATATATATGGCTGATCATAATGCGTGATTTTACATTGAATCATTGAAATTAAATGAATGTATATGAATAATTTTTAATTGTACTATATTGAAATTAGGCATACGTACAAAAATAATGTACAATATTAATTTCGATATATGCAATGATTAATATATAGCAGGAAAACACAAGAAGTGCAATATATATATATATATATATAATCATGCATCTTATAATAAAAAAAAACTTCTCCAAAAGAATAATCATTACTGATTTCATGCTCATCTCTCTTACATGCACGGTTGAAATAATTAATATATTTACTAAGTACTCTTAAGCTTCTTTGGAGCTCTGGAAATTCAAGGTAAAGAGCGAATAAGATATTATATAGATTAAGATGGTATTTAGGAGCTTTATGCAACTTACACATCTATATATATATATAAGGAAAAAAATGTGATTGAATTATATTCTTTTCTTTATCAATTAATAAAATTTCGCTAACTAGGGTATTCGACTAGAAATATATTCTTCACAAATTAAATGTTTTCATAGGATTATTGTTATATATATATAGACACACATACTTTATGGATTAGCCCCAGTTTTTTGAAGAAAGAGAGTATATATCTTATGATAACATGTTTTATTTCTTTCTATTTTAAATTGGATTTCTGTTTCTTTATTAAAATTTTCTCCATCGATCGCATTATATGTCCGGAAGAGTGAAGACCACAATTTTGTTTGGTGTCGTCGAGATTCGAGTGTGTCCCATTGTCAGCCACCTGTATCCATTCATAATCCTTGAACGACGCTGTATAATCAAGTATATATGGGTGGGTAAGGTGCGTATACTTGTACAAAGTCAGACCGAGAAATGTAAGGTATCAAAGATTGATGGTTAAGAGTATTTGGCTCACGCCAACAGGTTATGGTGCACCACCCATAGACCAATAAATAGTTTGAAAATGTAAGTCAAAACTCAAGAAGAGCTAGCTCGAATGCAGCTGGAAAAATATATATTAAAGGCTTAATTAATATGATTGATTTACGAGTAGAAGCGTGGAGTGAAGAAGATGTATATGGCCAGCAGGCTGTAAGCAGCCACCGTGTCCTAAATTTGTCGGCACCTATTCAAGTATTCATGCAATACAACACTTAAGAAACACGAGGTCGACGGAGAAAAATGATGCAAGAATTAAACAGATGAAAGTTCTAGAGCGAGAAAGTCAATACTCAAAAGGGAGTGGCATTCATTTTTCTCTTTTCATTTATCCTTTACCACATGCATGTGTCCAGAGGTAGCCGCAATCACCTTCATAGACTAATTAAAGTAGAGTTTGCCCTTCTTGAGCCTTTCAATTGCTCGGAAAAGTCCTAAGCAAATTGCCTTTCTCTCAATGCCTGTATTTTACGTGTTTTGACTTTATAAATTTTGAACACCTCTCATTATTCAACGCTTCACGTATATAACCCAAACCCAATACCATCTCCTCTCTTCAAATCAAACCAATTCACACAACTCCTGATCAAAACCTACTCTCAAACCAAATTTCTCTAAAGCCTTCAATTCTTGGCTAGCTACTTTCATCTACTTGTCTACGTAATAACATCTACTTTTGTTTCTCATCTAGGATTTCCTCCAAAACCACTTTCTTCATCTTCTTGAACTTAATTTAGTGGTTCTTATATAGTGTTATATATTTTTAGATCTTCTTGGTTTATTTTGTGTAAAATGGAAGATATTGAAGTCCCTTCATTTTTTCTCTGCCCCATTTCTCTCCAAATCATGAAAGACCCGGTTATAGTCCCAACTGGGATAACTTATGATCGTGAGAGCATTGAGAAATGGCTGTTTTCAAGCAAGAATGATACCTGTCCAGTCACAAAACAAGTGATATCAGGTTGTGAGGTGACACCAAACCATACTCTTAGGAGGTTGATTCAATCTTGGTGCACCCTCAACGCGTCATATGGTGTTGAAAGAATCCCAACTCCAAAGCCTCCAATTAGCAAAGCACAGATTGCCAAGCTTCTCAATGATGCTAAATCGCCGGAGCAACAGGTTACGTGTCTAAGGAAGCTACGTTCCTTCGCTAACGAGAATGAAACAAACAAAAGATGCATGGAGGCTGCAGGTGCTGTGGAGTTCTTGGTCTCAATGCTAAATAACTTCCATTCTTTATCATTTGAAGTAACTTCAGATGATGGGTTTGAGATCTCAAGACCAAGTGATGAGGCCTTGAGTATTCTCTACGGTCTACAAATATCAGAATCTGGCCTAAAGAATCTTGTTATGGGAAGAAATGGTGAATTCATTGAGACCTTAACGAAAGTTATGCAAGGTGGAAACTATGAGTCTAGAGCTTATGCGGTCTTCTTGTTGAAATCGATGCTTGAAGTTGCTGATACACTGAAACTCATCAGTTTGAAACATGAACTCTTCGACGAAATAGTCCAAGTTTTACGTGATCAAATATCTCACCAAGCATCAAAAGCTACATTGAAACTGCTAATCAGTCTTTGTCCATGGGGAAGAAACAGAATCAAAGCAATTGAAGCTAAGGCAGTCCCGGTTCTGATTGATCTTCTACTTGATTCACCAGAGAAAAGAACCTGCGAGATGGTGCTAATGGTGCTGGACCTGCTATGCCAGTGTGCAGAAGGAAGAGCTGAATTGTTAGGGCACGGTGCAGGCCTAGCTATTGTTTCAAAGAAGATACTTAGGGTTTCTCAGGTGGCAAGCGAGAGGGCAGTGAGGATCATCTTGTCTATCTCAAAGTACTCAATAACTACTAGTGTTCTTCAAGAGATGTTGCAGATTGGCATCGTGGCCAAGCTATGTTTGGTGCTTCAAGTGGATTGCGGAAGCAAGATCAAAGACAAGGCAAGAGAGGTTCTTAAAATGCAAGCTAGAGTTTGGAAGAGTTCTCCTTGCATACCAGCAAATCTGCTCTCTTCATATCCAGAATGAGAGGAAGTGAAAGAATCATGAATTACCTTTTTTTGGTTACTTTTGTCTTTTCTTGTTCATACATAATTCACTGATCATAGAAATAGATATACAAACGGCACGAAACTGTGTCGTCCACTAGCTAGTGCATGTTTTATTGCAAATTGGGTTTTCCATTTTGATGAAATTAATGATTATTAACAAACTTGAGATCTCTACAAGTCACCACGACCCACTAACTTGCTCCTTTTGTTGTTTGATTTAATTTTTTTTTCTAGCTCTCCTTCATTGCCTAATTAAACTTGAATCTATTAAAACAAATTTTGAAAAACTACATCAAGAAATGATGGATCAACATTTCAAAACATTTATCTTCTTTTTTCTTTCTCGATGGTTCATCCATTCTCTGATTCCTGACAAGTTCACATTGTTTTATAGGACGATTAAAGTTTTAAACACGTATGATCGATGTTTCTGTTACTATATATTGTGAAGGCAACAAAATTACAACCAGTGTGATTTCACACAGGGCTTAAGGCCGGCTTCCTTGTGAATTATAATAGGAGATTACGAAAGCTTTTAGTTCAATTGTTAGGTAAAACCTTAATTAATGTTCTAACCTCTATCATTACGATTATTTGTAAACTGGTCGTGTATTAGTTTGCTAGCTGTTGATTTTGGCATAATGAAGGAGATGATGATCCAATTAATTTAAGGGATAATTACCCAAATCTACTTGTTGAACAAATTTCTATCCAAAGACCCGTCAAAATATTGTTTTTTAATTTATATAAAACTCTAAAACAAAGTTTTTCATATTAAAATAATTCAGATATCTAACTTTCATTTCATACTATATATTGACCCATATATGTGGGATTTTTATTGTATGAAAGCCTTAATTTAAACTTTTCAAGAAAAAAGAAATTTTTTAATGAATTTTGGATAAGAATTTTTAAGATTTTATACTTATAATACTCATATATGTATAAAATATTTAATATTTATAATCATTATATGTGTGTGTGTGTGTGTATTAGATATGTATGTTAATAAAATATAATTGATATCATAACATAATTTATTATTATTGACAATATAATATTTAATATATAACCTCATAAAAGATTCCTACTCAAAAGTCCAAATTCATCAAAATATATTTTGTATTTAAGAAATCCTAAAATATATCTTTTCTCGGTATGAAAATCTAATTTGTTATGGAATCTTATAGATATAAGAGTATTTTTTTTTAATGGTTTTTCCTGATAAAATATTTTATTACGAGAGAGCTTTGGAAATGATCTCCTGATTTAATTTCAAGGCATGCATTTATTTATTTATTTATTTATTATGAACCGGCCATTTGTCTATTTATATGTATTTAATGGCTGTATCTTTTAGATTTTGCTGTTGTTTATTATCTAAAAAGGAAATATCCCAGCCTAAATTGGAAGTGAACAGATGATCCAATTAATTTAATTTCAAATTATAGCATCTTCTTGAGAGTCCGCCCGGCATATTCTGCTATTAAATTCAATGCTAGCCACATTTACTATATGCTTTGTTTTATGAAGAGAGCGGAAATTGACGTGAGATAGAGACAAATCTACCGGTAAGAACCACTAGAATTTGGGCAAGATAGCATTTTTTCAGACATGGGGTCCCATATCATGCATAAAACATTCAATTGGCTGCAGCCCATTCTTGAATTTGGACCCTTCGAATCTGGTGCTTGAGCAGTTTGACGTCAGTGCTTCTCTTTTATCCATAAATTTAGCCACGGGTTCAAAGCTGGTTTAGTTGGTCTTACTAGATAGTTGACACGGGAAATGTTGCCGGATTGATTAATTTTCTTTTTTAATATAAAAAAATTGATAAGGCATTGCTTATATTTATAAAAAAAAATCAAGAAAAAAAGTGAGATTTGTGTGATTAGTTCGAATGAATTTAATAAGCTTATTTAATTTAATAATATAATTAAAAAATATTAACAACAAATGAAGCAAAAAAAATAACAATGACTTAATGCAAAAAAAATATTTGTTAATCCCGTGTGGAAATATATCTTTTCAATGTTTTTAAAAGTTTCCTATAATATTTGTTAACGAATGCAAATTCTCAACCATCTCAATATTAAAAAATAAATTAAAAAAATCAATAAAAAAAACATAAAAAATATAATTAAAAAGAATGAGGATAAAAATTAATATAAAAAAAATAAAATTAAATTACAAGAGATGAAATTAAAAAAATAAATCAATTGAGAAAAGTATACGAAAAACAAATAACAATCAAAAGAATGAGGATAACATTTTATATAAAAATCAAATGTCAAATGATTAAATTGAAAATCAAATAAATCAAATTTGATAAAATTAATTAGAAGAATGAGACTAAATGTGATGAAATTAACAATAAATTTTAGTTTTATTATTTAATTTAATTATAAAACAATAATAAATAAATAGCAAGTAAGTTAGTACTTCAAATGACAATAATTAAGTGATAAGGACTTAACTAAAAAAACATATTAATGATCCTACCACTTATATTTTTTAACCTAGTAAATATATAATCGATTAAAAACATGAGTTGGCAGACTTTTTCTCATATTTGGATTTTTAGGGAAGGCCGCCATCCGTGAATCAGGTCTAAAAATGTATCTATAATATAAAAAATAAAATAAAATAAAACAAAACAGCAACGAGTACTTGTAGTCCAGCTCCTTGGCAAAAGCTAGGGAAAGCCATCCAATCCACTCTACTCTGTCTTTTGGTCTTTTTCTGAAGCAGAAGCGTCACCTGTCATGTCCTAAACAGTAACTTTTACCTGATAAAGTTAACGTTCCAGCGTTGAATAGGATTTATTTAAGGAATTATTAATTTATAAATGTTATAATTAAAACGACGTTTCAAACTATCTGTTATTTTGGAAATTTAGAAGTCAAAAGAGGCTGAACGGCTTGCTATAACAAAAGCTGTTGAATTGTGGATTTATTTTTTAAGTTTTATCTTTAAATCTGTTTGTAAATTATATGAATAAATAATATTTTTTTATTTTATTAATGTGGGTGTCCGAGCCAGCTTGCGTGTACCTCTACTAATTCCACAGACTCTGAAATTAACGATCATATAAGCCTCTAGTGACTATCATATTAGCAATCACAGGATTCGAACTTGAAACCATAAGAAAGCAAACTCATTGGTCTCAAACTATTATCACTAAACCACTTACTAAATAATTAAACAAATAACATTTTTATTTTAGCCTCTCGATCGTTTGTCTTTATGGTTGGAATTTTTATTTTTTTTTTATCATGTTTTGCGTAGTGTAAAAAGAATATATAACTTTGTGGCTTAGAGAGGAGAGAAGCTTTAAATATTCTCGATGATTTATTTTAAACAGCTATGGTTTTGGGGTGCTGGTTTTCATTGTATTCGCTTTAAAATTCTCGTCGAAAGTAATTGGATTCGAGCTGTCCTGTTGATTTTGGTGGTGTGATACACGCCGATGCTTGATCCATGGCGTTAAAATGTTGTTTCTAGTGTATGTGCACCCACAGCATTCACAGGAAACCCGCCGTTAATTCATTAATTTCTCCTCAAATTCAACAGGTAGAATGAAATTGTCATCAAATTGTAATTGGCTAGTCTTACTTTCCGTTTAATTGTTCATAATTAATTAAATGGCCAACCTCATATAACACCATATTAATTACACAACGCCATATGAATTGTAATATATATATTTCCATGGACAACCTGGGGCAATAGCTAGAACTTACAAGCAGCAACATCACCCTCCAGTCAAACCATGGTGCATACCTTGAGCTGGCACAAGGTAATCGAGGACACAGCCTTAGGCGACAATCATAACACATACTAGCTTGTCAGCACGACGACCTTTGCTACGCTAGACATTAATCAACCATGTCTCCTCTCATCTTTGAACACTTATACATAGCTGCAGGTCATGTCTAGATCAAGTTGGAGGCACAAGCTAGTTGATAGTTGTAGATGAATTCTATCCCACGCCACCCACAATTAAACGGTAAATTTGACTACCATAACGCTAATATAATTTGTTAGAAAAAAATTCAAACATTTGATTTTATCAAACTGTGTAGCGCGTAGATCATTGATAAATCCTAGAAGAAGCATATGATTGTGGGCGTTGCTTACTTAATTTCTTGGATCATGTGATGCATTTGCAGGAACGGTGTTAAGAGGGAATAAAATTATATTGATTTTGCCTACCTAACCTTGAATGAGAACCGTGAATTAAATTAATACACTAAGAAGAAGTTTGATCGATCTGTAGTTGAATAATTGAAGTCTTCAAGATTCAAGCTAGCTAGCATGCTTATGAAGACCAACGTATATTTATGTGGTTTATAAAATTTGCACTGCCAAGTTGATGGATGAGGACCGTACGTCAAGTTCCCCTTTAAAAGGTTGGAGTTTTATTTTTGCTTCTTTTCTTTTAATGGAGGTAAAGGGTCAATCCAGAAATATTAAAGTTTAAGGAATAGGGAGATTGGTAATTAATTAACATAAATGGGGGGTCCATATATATATATATATATATATATATATATATATAAAGGTCAAACCCTCGAGGCTCTATCATGGGCCAAAGAAAGGCAATATATGCATCAATGTGGTTGTTAATCCGCCATTGAAACTACTAGAAATCAGAAAGAACAGTTGAAAGAGAAAACAATTTCTTAGTGAAAATAACTTAATTGTGAGACAATCAATGGTTGATGCAGCATTAGATGAATGGCTTAATTTATTTTGGTTTATCTTGGTAGCCCTTGTGCTACTTTTACAAGTTACAACATGGTCGACTGGCCGGGTGCTGGTGTTGCTAGTCTTCGTGGTTATAACTAGCACCAATGCCCGCCATTACTTGAGGTTTTTCCATGGTTTACTTTTGGTGATATGATCTAATATTATATGAAGCAGATGGGATATCAAAAAATTATCATTAGGACATCTGTTGCTAATTATTTAAATTAAGGTTCTATGTAAGTTAGGAATTAATATCCTAGATGAAATAGGATTTAGAATTCTTAATTAGTCTGAGAGAGTGTATTCTATAATTTCTCTATATAAATACAAGGGTCTTGTAGGCTAGAAAAAATATATGAGATCCAAATTCTTGTGTGTATTTTATTTTTAACAATTGATATTCTGAATTAATTAAGGGAAAAAACACAACACAACAGCCCTTTTCTCTCTTAAACATAAAAAAGCAATAGCTTTAGTTTCCTTGAAGCAGCAACCCTCAAATCATGAGCCCTTAAAGAAGGCAACATTACAGGGCAGCACCAACAAACAAATTAAACTAACAACAAGTTTCTTCACATCAAAATTAGTTGCAAATATCACGTTTCAACGAGTTTTTTTTTTTTAATTTATGAAGTTAGTGGCAACAGCAAAAAGTGAGCATAAGTCGAGATGTTACTTTTAATAAAGATTGGATTTGAGAATGGTCAACTAAAGAAGCTGTCATACCCAGATATCGTGACGACCTCTTAAAAATTAAATCTCGTGAAAAAAAAAACATATATCTAGTATCTTGTTCTTTTAGGGGAAAATGTCTTGTTTGAGGAGTCGTTACCTAGTATTATGGTCATTAAGAACCTTAACTGGTCAACAGAGATTCTATGACACGGGACTGGTTATGCAAAAGGAAAGATTCTATAACAGAGATTCTTCTGTCATCTCCCATGTTTTTTCCTCCTTTTTGCCTTTTTTTCTCGCCTTTTTCCTCCTCCTCTGCTTTGTCAATTGCTGGGTATTTATAGGGATCAATCTTCTTCTCTCTCAGCCTAATGTCTCTCCTCCTAATAAGCACGGCTAAGGGAGACGATTCCTGCTAGGACTCAGACGCGAAGTCCATCCTTATCTTGTCGGGTTGTGATCATCATGAAGATAAAGATTGTTCATGTGTTTTGATAGGACTAGGATGCTGGGGTTTCACATTTTCCTTTCCTTCTTTGCAGGCGGGCTTTCGGTGCTTGAAGATGTAGACGAAGAACCGTGCCTAATTGAAACGGTGCTGTTTGGGGTTGGAAATGGCTATTTCTAATCCGGTCCTTGAAGTTTCTGAATCCTTGCATTCAAACCCCTGGTCTTTTAATTTCATATTTTAACCCCTTTATCATTAAATAAAAAAAAGCAAAAAAGGTCCAAAATTGGGTTACAACAGAAGCAAAATCTTTGTCATTGCTAGTTAAAGTCTACAATGATGTGCTAATGAAGTATCAAACTATATAACCTTCAACACCTATTTGTGCATAACCTTCTAGTCATCCACAACGTCAACATTGTTTGCCTACACAATTGCAAGATTATGTTCTTGGGAATGACAATGAAATTTTTTATGATGATGATGTAATGCATTTTGCTTTATTTGTTAATTGTGATCATATTTCATACCAAGAAGCTGCCACTAATGATTGTTAGGTTTGTGTAATGAATGAAAAAAATTCAGGCCATTAAAAAAAATATTTGGGAACTTGTCACTTTTTTTTAAAATAAAAGGTCAATTGGAGTCAAGTGGGTGTACAAGACAAAGTACAATCCTAATCGATTGGTGGATTGCTTTAAAACAAGACTGGTGGCAAAAAGCTACAAACAAAAACTAGATATTGATTATTTTAAGTTTTTCATCCTATTGCTAGACTTGATACTGTTCATATAATTATTTCTCTTGCTGCATAAATCATTGGTGTATTTATCAAATGGATATGGAATCTGCCTTTTTGAATGATATACTTGAGGAAAAGATTTATATTGAACAATCTCTAGGCTTTTATGAAGAGAGGGGAAAAGAATAAGGTCTATAAATTGAATAAGACCTTGTATAGTTTGAAACAAGCTTCTAAAGCATACTATACTCGTATTGATTCTTATTTTCTTGAGAATGGCTTTCATAAGTGTCCTTATGAGCACATTTTATATATCAAAACTACTTTAAGTGGAGATATTATTATTGTATGCTTATATATGGATGATTTATTTTTTACTAGTAACAATTTATAGTTGATGATAAAGTTTAAAGAAACCATGATTGCTTAGTTTGAGATGATAGACATGGTTTTATATCTTACTTTCTTAGTATTGAGGTTACAAAAACAAATGATGATATATTTATTTCACATAATAAGTATACTAGTGATGTGCTAAAAAAAATTCAAAATGGAATCTAGTAATCAAATTTTGACTCTAGTGGAAGAAAGATTGAATATTATGAAAGATGACAGTTGTGGTTTGATTTATTCAACCAATTTTAAAATATTGGTGGGAAGCTTGTGATATTTGACTACTACTCAACCTGACATCATGTATGGTGTTGACATTGTTAGTAGATTTATGAAGACTCCACGTCAATCTCATTTGCAAGCAACAAAACATATTTTAAGACATGTCAAAGGTATGCAAAATGATGGCATCTTTTATTCTTGTGCTAATAAAATTGAGCTTATTGGATATATAGATAATGATTGGGCTGGTGATATTGAAAAAAGAAAGAGTACTTTAGGTTATGTTTTTCATTTTAGTTTTAGTGTGTTTTCCCCATCATAAAAAAAAAAAAAATGGTTACTCTTTTTATTCCTGAGACAGAGTATATTGTAGTTGGAAGTTATGTTACTCAAACTGTGTTGTTAAGAATAAAGCTTAGTGAGTTACAACATTATCAAAAAAGATAACAAAGATCTTTTATGATAATGAATATATTATTGCATTAATAAAGAATCCAATGTTTCATGGTCGAAGTAAACATATTGACATTAAAAACCATTATATTTTTTTATTTGGTGAAAGATCAAGAAATAATGGCCGAGTTTTGTTCGTTTAAAGATCAAGTTGCTAACATTTTCATAAAGAATCTTAAAATTGATTTGTTCTTGAAATTTAAAAAGATGATGGGCATGAAGAAATTTGAGGAACTTTGTTTAAAGGAGGGTTTTAATAATTATTTAAATCAAGTTTCCATGTAAGTTAGGAATTAGTATCCTAGATGAAATAGGATTTAGAATCCTTAGTAAACTAGTATTTATAATCCTTGTTGGATTAGGATACTTTAAGTCTATTTTATAATTTGTCTATTTAAAATATAAAAGCCTTGAATGCTAGAAAAAATGTGTTAAAAGTTGAATATCAATCAATAAAGCTTGAGAGGTCCAAATACTTGTGTGTGTTTTTGTTTCTAACAACATCTAACAATTGAAACTATGAATTTTTATTAAAAAATTATGTCGTGTAGACAATAGGTGGAATAAGATTTTTTAATCAAATGGACAATGACCTTATTATAATTTAATTACTCATTAATTAAACAATGAGTAGAAAAAAGAAAGAAAATTCTTCAAATAGCAATTTATAGTTATAGCACTTAATTATGTTTTAAAACCATTTTCATAGTTTTGCTTTATTTTCCTTAGCTACTCGATGATTGATTAATTCTAATCAAATTCTATGCCCGATCTGATAATGTATAACTCAAAGAAACTCACAAACACCCTAATATTTGTAAGGATAAAAAAATAAAAAACAAATCTTAAAAAAACTAAGAATATTAGAAGGGGTTTAATTTTATAAAATTGTACTCTTTAATCACCATGTCACCCATGAAAACCTGTTTTTTTTATTAAAAAAATGACTCCTATTGTAAGAAAAAAAGCCTGCTAGTATTGAAAGCTTGGTTGCTAAAATTAGATGGGATAAACAAGTATAAAGTAGTGTGCCAAGAATGGAGTACATGTTTACTTATGTTAAAAAATGATATGCTATCTTAATTTTTTAATAATGGATGTCTAATTTTTCTCTGCATTCTAGCTCTATATTTCTTGATTAAAAAAAATGATATGTTATCTTCAACAACTTAGGATTTCATTACCTACAAAGCAAGAAATTCAAAAATCAGAGAGGAAAGCATAATAAACAAAGAGTATCTTTCACTTAAAAATTAAATCAATGTAATTTTTTTATTAATAAAGCAATATTATTGATATGAATGAGGATCAATACTCGATTGTTATTTTATACCCTCTTACTATGAACTCTTGAAATTAGTTAAAGAATGGTGTAAAGCTTGCAACGACTAGCTAGTTCAATAATAAAAAAACACCACCACTAATTAATTATTATCAACAACAATATATATCTAACACATCGAGTACTCGAATAAACATAAAAGGAAAAATCACCCTTATAATTATGTAGTTTGGTCCAAATTGTGATTATCCTTTATAGTTTTAAAAATTACACTTTACATCCTGAATTTTATTCACGTACTAATACTTAACATCCTTTTCAAAATAAGTAAAAAATATATGATTATTTAAAGGATTGTCATTATAATCTATTTAATGACTAAAAAACCCCTCCCTGTACACACACACTCCTCTTCATCTTCTTCCTTTTGACAAGGGGCTGAAGCTTCGGGAATAAAGTTGTTGGGATAATGCTCATCCAATAATGGAGATTGTATAGGAAGGAAGATGTTGATACTAGATAATCACAGTTATACATTGGCATTTGGATGATTAAAAGGAAACAATAATGCATCAATTAAAGAGGAAATGATTAAGCTTTGACTATGTCAATATCGCAGGTTTAGTTGGATTCAAATTGGAATTCAAGATTTTAAATCTCAGATGGAATATTTATTTAGTTTAGAATTAGGCACAGGCATGGAGATAGAAAATTTTAGAATGAGATTCATTCTTTAGGAAGCCCGGTCACCTCGAATTGGTTACTAAATTTTTCTTTTGATTTTCTTTCTATTTATCACCTTTCTATAATTAAATCATTTGCTTCCATAATAAAGCCTTGATTTAGTTCCTTTTGCTTGGTTTTTTCTAATAGTTAGAAACCAAATTACCATTCCACATACATATTAACTCAATATTGTTGCAAATTTGGTATCAAAGATAACACTCCTATAATGGCAAATAATACTCGCACATCTTAATTGTTGGTAACAGTGGCCATGATGAAACATCTATAGGAGGAGAAACAACAAAATCAATTATCTCAACAACGGGTGTTAGAGAAGCTGGTTTAACAACTACAAAACATATCATATCAGTAAAGGTTGATCAGTTTGCCAAGATTCAAAGGAAAAGACCAATGAAATCTCTACCAAACACTCTATTGAAATTTGTTAATGGACATCATCGTAATAAGTTCAATAAAAAATATCTTTTGGGTTGGGTAAATAAGGCTACTTATTTTTTTTTAACTTTCACAACTCACCATCACACCAATGGATATTTATGGTAAGCTTTCACATGGAAAGGAAAGTTATAGCATGGTTTCAAAAGATGAAGAAGACATGGGCATTAACTAGTTAGGAATCATTCATTAAGGCTTTATAGATTCAGTTTGGAATGATGACCAAATAAAAACATTGATCAATCTTAAATAGACAATAATTATAGAGAATTACAAATCACAATTTGAATTATTATCTAACAAGGTAAGAGGTCTTTCAAATGGACATTGGTTAAGATTTTTTTAGGTGAATTGAAGGATGAAGTCAAGCTAAATATGAGAATACTTAACCATCAACTTTGGTAGTAACCTATGGACTTGCTAGAATGCATGAGAAAAACTAGAGTGTGGTACGAAGGTGTATGAGGTTTAATGCAAGTTTGACATCGGGTAAACGGTCTTTAAAAGTACAGACCAAGGGGGATGTATGAAGACAGATGTAAAGGATTACATTCGATAGTGTAACACTTGTTAAAGGGCTAAATTGAAAAACCAAACCATCAAAGTTGTTAAAACCCTTGCCAATACTAGCAAAACCTTAGTCATCCATTTCCATGGATTTTATTGAAAGGTTGCAACCCTCTGATAAGTATTCAATAATACTTGTGGTGATTGACAGGTTAACAAAGTATGTTCACTTTATATCTATTACTCATCCTTACACAACTTCAAGGGTTACCCTAGTGTTTGCTCAAAATGTCATAGAGTTATATAGGCTTCTAGAAAATATAGTTTTGGATAAGAATTCTATCTTTACTAGTAAATTCTAGTAAGAATTGTTCAAAGTATAAGGGGTCGGCTCTAAACTAAGCATATTGCGGTTACCAAGAAAACCTTAGAGAACTACTTACGATGCTTCGTAGGAGATAACCTTAAAACCTGGTCACAATGGATCACTATGGTCAAGCGGTGGTATAACATTAATTACCACGCGTCCCTAAAAACCATCCCATTTTAAGCACTATATAGTTATGAAACCCAAGCCTAATCAATTATGTTATTGGTCTCACACGTAATCAAGCAGTAGAAAAGCACCTAAAGAACAAAACAATCATTTTACACAACATTAAGGTCAACTTAGTTAAAGCACAAAATCAACAAAAAGAATAAGCTAATAAAAAAACAATAAGCAAGAGTTTGAGGCAGAAGAATGGGCATACATGAAATTACAACTCTATTGCTAAATGAGTATACGACAACAAAGAAAGAAGAAGTTAGTTCATCAATATTATGGGTCATTCAAAGCAGAGAAAAAAAAATTAAGAGTGTTGCTTATCATCTGAAGTTTCCTGAAAGGATCGAAGTGCATCCTACCTTTAATGTTTCATTGCTAAAAAAAAAAAACTAAAAACTATAGAACCCGTGGAATCAAAGCTGCCACCATTTTGGGAAAGAGTTCCCAACCTATTACCCAAACATATCTTGAAGCAGAGGAAGAAAAAACTTGAAAGGGTGTCACAAAGGAGTTCCTAATACAATACGAAAGGCAAACCGATGAGGATACGATGTAGGTAGATTAAAAATTGATATATTCAGCTCATCCCAACTTTGAGGTCAAGGATCTCAAAGAGGGAATTGATGTAACAGTTAACATAATTAGCAGCAAACAATAAACTGAAACTTCGAGAATAAGGTTATTAGGATAATGCTCATCCAGTGGTGGAGATTATGTAAATGGAAAGATATTGACACATGGATCTTCACAGCTATGCACTAGTGTTTGAATAATTAAAAGGAAATGACAGCACATCAATTAATAAGGGAATGATCAACCTTGACCATGTCAATACCATAGGTTTAGTTGGATTCAAATTGGAATTCAAGACCTTGAATCTCGGGTGAAACATCTAATTAGCTTAGAATTAGGCTGAGGCATGGGTATGGAATAATAAGATTCATTCTTTAGGAGTCTCGACCACCTCTAATTGGTCACTAAATTTTTCTTTTGATTTTCTTTTTATTTATCACATTTCTATAATTAAATCATTTGCTTTCATAATAAAATCTTGATTTAATTTCTTATACTTAGTGTTTTTATCATAATTAGTAGTCAAATTATCATTCCATAAACACATTAACTCAAGATAATTGCAATTATACGTACAACCATAACCTTAGAAATCTTAAGAAATTCAACCAATATAGCTCACACTTTCATGCCTAGTGCATCCAACATTTTAGCAAAAACATAGACACAAAAACAACTAAAAGTTTAAAACTCACTAATCGTTATGTTTGCAAGTTCCAGCTACCTTAATTATTGACAATCACCATGAAACTCAACTGGATTGTCGAATCCCACTCCACAAAATCTGTAAAAGATAATAGTCTAAATAACAAAGTAATTGAAACTTAACAACCCACGGATATTTTCAATTCAAGAATTCAAAAACATGGAAGTTAACTTCTCTATGTTACCATAAAATCCAAATAGGATTATGTAGGGTCAAATTGAGTTTACATCATTATGATTATCCTCTTCCTAATTGCTTATCAATGCCATGAAAACCATTACTTCACTCAACATACAAGTTGGATCATGGTAGATCTGCGGTTAGGGTTAGATGAGAGAGACATGTTAGGTTTTGATGAATTTAAGGTTTTGAAAATTTGCAAAGAGAAAGATTTTCCTCACATGAAGAGAGAGAAGATTGATATGTTATTTGTTTGATATTTTAATTTGATATATATATATATATATATATATATATATAAAGGGTAATTTAGTTATTTTTTAGATTTAAAAGTTTTTATAGATCTAGATGTAAAGTATAATTTTTCAAACTATAACCGGTAATTATAATTAAAATCAAATTAAAATATTTCACGTATCAGAAACTTGAAACTGATACTGGCTTCCTGTCGAAATATCAATTCCTTTAGTGTGATCTTATTGTAATAATAACTGAATATAAATGATAAAGAATTAGCTAGGACCGCATCAATTTACACATGCACATGCACGTGCAGTTCAACCTTGAAAAAGAATTGATCACAGAAGAAACTAAACCCATGTAGTCGACCTCAACTAGTTTGGATTTAACATACGTTTAGTTGAGTAGAATCAAGGTAAACTAAGGAGTTGTGCTGATAAAATGACTAAATTGGTTTTAATTTATCTCAAAAAAAAAAAGACGAACAAGAAGACGAACAAGGAGAAGAAGAAGAAGAAGAAGAAGAAAAGAAGAAGATACATCTCTAACTGGAGCAACATTTTTGAAGCTTCAATATATAATTACCTTCGTGAGTGGAGTAAACAAAGCCCAGTTACTGGTGCCATTAATATAAACACGGATAACATATACATATTTGTATATGTAGATTATTTCGGGTCCTATACAGTGATATGCATGTAAAGCAAAGGAAAAAAGCAATGAACACATTTTATCAAGACCTTGAGAAAGTATCATCGCTAGACATATCAAAGGGACTCCAGTTACCAAACAATAGATTAGGATCTTGAGTGTCAGGTCCAAGAACTTGTTGTGGAGACATTTCCAGGCTATGATTATCCGTCATGTGAGAATTTGACCAAAGTATCTCTTGAGAGACTGTGTCTTGTCCTGGCAATGGTGGCAAGTGGAAGCTGCTTGTTTCATGACTTGTACATTGTTGAGTCCTATCTTGGTGATCTTGGTGCTTGTGGGCTGAGTCTAGACTATAGTAGTACATCAAGTGATCATTGTCACTCAAAGAAACTCCTGTCGAAAAGTCAAAGATGGTGAGGGATCCAGCAAGACCATTTTCTTCCGGTAATTGAGCACTTGATTCCAAATACGAGTTCGGAATGTTAGGGAATTCGAGATATGGATCAAACTCGCTTCTAAATTCAGGCACTTCAACACCACTCTTGGAATCTTGCTGCGGATTCAAGAACTTTGCATAAACAAGTGCGAGATCAATATGAGAACCATCAGGAATCATCGATGAGCTAGAGGACTCCATGGAGGAAATTTCTTTATGGCTAAATGGATGTCTAATAGAGTTATTAGACAAGCCTCCATAACCTGAAATCTTAGAGTGAACATCTGTTGATAGCCTCATTGATTTTCCTCTTCTATTCTTCCTGCAACCACCACCAACAGGCACGTTTCGTAGGGATCCTCCTTCAGTCCAATACCTTCTACAACCTTTGCAGAAGTATCTCGGTTGTGTTAAACTGTAGTTGTTGTGATAACAAAATTTAGTATTTGAGGAACCACACCGAGGACACCTTGGTGATATCTCAGCATGTTCCTTCCATCCTGTCTCCATACCAGATTGCTTCAAACTTCATAGGCTTCATAAAACTGCCTAACCTTTCACTGGTTCTCTCTCTTGTTGAGTTTGAAAGCAATTAAGAAAGTAGTATAGGAAATTTGAGTGCACCCCAAGAGCAAGAATGGAGGCTTAAGTTTGTTTCAGGTGCACAACCGTTAAGGGAATGGAAGTCTTGGAAATGTGTATGCACTCAAGCACATGAGACAGGCAGGCTTAGTGGATCCGGTGCCGTCAAGGAAGATTTTGGTGGCGTGTAACAGCCCCGGAGGCTAATACACAGTGTCGCTGTTTAGTACACGTGGCACAATTGTACTGGTGTGTATGAGGGTGGTAGAGGAAGCAAATGCCTCGAGAGGCTGGCTTTGATTTCTTAGAAGAGCAGGCATCCTATATTAAAAAAATATCAACTTGGCAAACTGACACCCGAAGTGTTTCTCCACAGTCTAATCTTGTACATGTTAATGTCCTCGTTTCAAGTAAAACCTCCCCCTGTGAAATGAGATCAAATATTGCACAGATATAAATTTATAAGAGCTGCATGTACAAGGTTGGATATCAGCAGATTTTTCCCTTTGCTTCTTAATGATCTTTTTTCTTGTTACATCGTCCATTTATTGCTTTGGCAATCAATGCCAGATGACCGCCATTTAATTTAAATAGCACCCAAAAAGCCACAATACTTGAATAGCAAACACCACTTAAAGTGATATCTCTCACTCGGTTAATTAAACAAGTTTGTAAAGACAATGAGCATGTATCTCAACAGACAGTAGGGTTCTTCTCTTCTTCCCAGGAGATCTCGAGTTCAAGAGCCTTTCCTTTGTAATAAAAAAGAAAAACAAGTTTGTAAAGTTTGAACTGAGACCGACGATAAGAATCAATTCTGGAGCCAAAAGGTGCTTCCTTATCTTCCCTTGTCTTTTATTTTTCCGAAACATTTGCTCAGTTCTTCACAAAAAGAAGCAAGCAAGAACATATCACATGCGAGTGTCATAACTGTAGAAATGTGGTGTTTCTTAAAAGAGAATGTCTAACAGCAGATACGAGCTATATTTAGTAACTTGAAAAGGATCTCTTGGATCATGGGCTTCTCGGATCATGTGAACCTTGTAGATTTCATAAATAATATATATTTTTTGTTAGGAATCCAAGGGTTCCACTATGACGTTGACTGAGGACACCCAGAAGTTCATCAATTTGAAATGATCTTGCAAACACAATCACAAACTGCAAAGTGCTACAGTAGCAGCATAGCTATTAACTTGTGCTTAAAGCTGTTGTAATCAACATTCTATATTAAAGAAATCTTTGTATATCTTAATGTGTGTTGAAGCTCTCATGGATATATATTTTTAATGGACAGTAACACAATTTGGAAATTAAGAACTCATTGAATGAAAATACTGAAGGAGAAGTTTTGAAGAGAGGCCAGTACTAAATGGATGAAAGCAATATTAAGCAGCCTGTAAGAATGTGGGGATTTTGGGTCAGAAGGAACTAGTAAGTGAGAGAGTAGAAGAGGACTCAGAAGACCCAAGAGAAGGCGAAAAGCATCATTAGTTGAATGGGAGATAACGCTGGAAAGGTCCATCAGAGAATCAAATTATTAATTCATATAAATGGAACAGTCACATTAGAAGATCAAATTAACAGTCATGCACGATTATTCACTCGGATTTCTTCTGCTCTCTTAAAATTCTGCCTTCTGTTTCCTTTTGCCTTTCCTAAATTGGTTAGCACTCGTCTTGCGAGTGTCATGTAATATTTACTACATAACATTCAAACCTCGTTTTCACGTCCTTGAGATGTCTTCCACCTAAACTTAAAGATTTCAGAGACAAAGCAATAAGAACTGGATTTAGGCTTGCTTTTATCAACGAATCAAGTTCCTGTTCTTCTCAAACTATACTAACTAATTTCTCAGGCTCCAGCCCACTTATAACTCTACTAGTTGTTGGCCGTTTGGTGCCATGGGGGAGCGACGCAAACGACTATCATGAGGAAAAGGACTTAATGTGATTCTTATCTGTGGTTGCAAGCAGCCGAGTAGTATGATGAAAACGGGCAAAGAAGCAAACCCAGTCATAGTGCCCATAATGCATGTGGCTTGAATTACTATGGATAGACCATAGGGAGACCAGGCATCAAGGAATTCAATCACTACCGGAAAATCAATAATTATAAACAGAAATATCAAGGGAATACTTTCGTTAATAAATTTTTGAGAAATTTAACCGATGGAAATATTCTCTCGATATATACCGAGAAAATTAATGTGGGAAACAAAATTAAAACAAAGCAAAAAAAAAATGATGACGTGTTATTTTTACCAACGGAATTACCGACGGAATAAATTCCTTCAGTAAATTCGTTGATAAACTATGAACATCGTTCATCATGTTAATTATAAAGGGAATCACCGAAGGAATTTTCCGTCAGTATTTTCCAGAGAGCTCCAGAACTATTCACTTTCCAATTGCACTGTTAATTGTTGTTCTTTACAGACAAAATCACCGACGGATTGAAAAGTCGTCGGTGTTATTTGGCGGTTTTCTAAAAAAATCAATTAATTTAAAATTTTCATTTAAATATTACAGACGAAATCACTGATGGATTGAAAAATCATTGGTAATTGTCGGCGGTTTCTAAAAAATTTTAACGAAATTAAAAATTTAAATTAAATATTACCGATGGATTTACCGATGGAATAATTAAAAAATATTAATATTCAATTATCCGTCGGTAAATCCGTCGCTAACGCGCTCCAATAAAAAGCTTGAATCCCCTTATTTCACAAGAGACAGACACATTTCTTATTATTATTATTATTATTATTATTATTCACTATATGTAAAAAACATCAATATTTATTTCTTTCTCTTCTTTTCTCTCCTCATCTCATTTTTTTTTCCTCCAAGCTCGGGTATGTCTTCTTCTTCTTTCTTCTTTTATCCTCTTAGTTTTTTTTTAATTAATATGCTTTACGAAATTTTTTTTCTCTCGTTAACTTCACTTGCAACTACATTAAAGTAAGATTTTTCCTTTTTCTTCTTTTTTCATGATTTTTTTCACTATATTTGTTTTTTATTTTATTTTTAATTGTATTTGTTCTTAATAATTTTATAAATGTTGTTGTGAGATTTTTTTTTTCATATAAGATCAATTTTTAGTTGATTTATTTATAGGATTTTTAAATTTTTAGCAATTGCAACTTCATTTTTTTCATATGAATTTTTTTAGTTGAATTTATTTTTTCATTTTATTTATTTGTTGCAAATTTGTTTGAGTTGATTTTCTTATTCTTTTTTCCAAGCATTTTGAGTATATATTATAGAGTGTTGATTTATGTTATTTTATTATTTTATTATTTTATAAAATAAATTTTTTTAAAAATGTTTTTAAATAATTTCCATTGGTAAATCCGTTAGTAATAAAAAAAAATATTATTACCGACACTTCTGTTCTGTCAGTAAATCCATCGGTAATAATATTTTTTTTATTACCAACGGAATTACGGACGAACAAAAAATTACCGATAAAAAATTTACTAACAGAGTGTTTTTGTCGGTGATTTTGTTGATAAATTAATTATCAATGAAATAAGGGTAAAAGTGTTAAATATTGATGTGAATGTTGCAACTGTCCTCTATCTTTGCTGCAAGATTAAGAGTGATGATTGAACAATAAGTGCGGGAGTTAAAGATGTCTACCGATTTCACCATGGCGGCTTGCTCAAAATTATAATAACCTTTTTTTATTCAATCGGCTAGCTTGAAGGAGTTAATTCAATGTAATATTTTTTTAGAAACATTAAAATTAATGAAAAAAAAATGATTTTTTTTTTCATTTTTTCAATTTCAACATTCCATTCAAGGGATTTCTTAAACTATTTTATTGTATTAATCCTTAGGGTTTCGTTAGGTAGAAAATTTGTGTTAAGGTTTAGCAACCCCATTAGGT
>Ga0325411_1002096_pt1 | contig 22408 bp, 6 predicted proteins | sample PopdelMetagenome_13_FD_206181 | JGI IMG/M metagenome (GOLD analysis project Ga0325411, IMG submission 206181) | Populus deltoides microbial communities from Bellville, Georgia, United States - Xylem-PdIQD-R4 | ecosystem: Host-associated > Plants > Phyllosphere > Stem > Wood/Secondary xylem... | reverse complement strand
GAAATGATGTGGATTTGACATCATTTTGCTGCCAGTGGACAGTGAGAAGAGGATATAAGAAGATAGCCAATGATTCCAAAGCAGAGAGGGCATTAAAGCTTGGAATCACCAAGTTTCCATTGCTGCTAGCTCAAGCTAAATTGCTAAATGTAGAATAAAGTTAGCAAAGGACAAGAATAGTTTCAGTGCTTATTTCGCAGTGCCATGGAAATTATTTTTTTATTTTAAAATAATATTGTTTTAATTATTTTTACTTCACTGTCATAAGCTGTTAATAATCTTTAATTACTTTATTAATTAAATCTCGTAGCCTTACTCGACTCGACAACTTTACTTGTACATGACGTTTGTACTAAATATATATACACACATCGCTGGCAAACTTTTTATTTGATAAAAGAATTAGCTCGAGAAAGTTGAGCTAACATATAATTAAATTAAAAGAAGGTGCTGAAGTGAGAAGATAAGACGGTGATAAGATTATTCTTGGCTCAAGTTGGGGTCTAGCTGATATCAAAATCCATTATGAAGGAGGAGGACTGTAAGGACGGCTATGGAAAATCTTAATTTAACACAGGGAGCTGCAGGGGCGTGCGTGCACTTTATGTGGCTTGACTTTGGCTTTGCTTCATCCTCTAGAACACAGATTTTGTGACTCCACCTCACTAACCCACCATTATTGATGATCGAAGAGTGAGCGCACGAAAGTCCATGGCTTCTCTCTCTCTCATTGCTAGAAGAAGGTGTTCATGAGGTCATAGTTTAAACCCTAGCTAAAGGAAACAATATTGGCTTGAGTGCCCACAAATATCAGCACATGCATACTAGAACAAGTGCATGCATGAGGTCATAATCAACCACCATTAATTATTCATGTTCTTCGTTTTGTGTTTCACTATAAAGAAGTAGCAAGTGGCGCATTTCTTCCCCTTGAAGCTCGTGAAACACAGTTTTCCTTTTCAATGCTATCTTTTTAGTTGTTAGTTCTCTCTCTTTTTTTTTTTTTTTTTTTTAGATTAACAGTTTCAAAGTTCGAAACAGAGAGAACCACTCATGCAGATAAGATAGAAACACATGAAAATAAATATGCAGTTTTAAAAATTAATAATGATAAAGAAGAAATGCTACAATATATTATTTAACTCCATATTAATTTCAAAGAAAAAATCTTTAATTAAATTCATCTTCTTACTTGCAAGACCCAGACTTTTAATCCAAGCTCAAGCCCAAGTCAGCTCAAACCCAACTTAAGTTAACCTAGATATATAAGAAAAGGTTGCAAGAGAATTACTGTTCTCTCTTCTAAGTCTTGTGGCCGTCGTGACCCTCTCCTCATCAAACCAAGAATTTCAGTTTTTGATCTTGAGTTTTGGGTTTAAGAAAAGTAAAAGTAGCAAGTAAGTGATTCTTTCTCATATTACTTTTGATTATGATTTATTTATGGAAAGATTAAAGAAGAGATTAGGGTTTATGAGGATTTGAAGTTTATTTAGTTAAGATTAATTCATGATTATTAAGGGTTTAATGTTAAGCGATTAATTTTGAGTATGTTGTTAAAAATAAAGATTTATGAGTTGATTTGTTTAAATTGATTTTTATGTGTTAAGAAATTCATTTCAACCTTGCTGGAAAATCTGGACAGAATGGTCTTGAGGTTGAAGATGACAAAATTTTATTTTGGTCATTGATTTATGAAAATTACAGTTTAGTCCCTAAACTTTGAAAAATTATAATTTGACCCTGATATGTCTTTTGAGATTCTGGGCAGTGTTATTATGAGGTTAAGGGTGATGAATCTCAGCTTCGTAATTGATTTGGAATATTTTCAGTTTGGTCCCTCAATTTTAGGAATTTACATTTTAGTCCCTAAACTTTATAAAAATTACAGTTCAGTCCCTGGTTTGTTCTAGACAGAATTGAGGATGGTTTATGGGTGAAATTTCAGTATGGTTATGCATTTATAGTTTGGTCCAGTTTTGGTAAAATTATGTTTTGGTCCCTGTTTTGGATAATTGTCGTTTTAGTCCCTAAACCTAGGAGACTAAACCTGATTTTTTTTTATGCATTGGAATCTTTTAATTGCGTTGCTTTTGAGTATATTTCATATATTTATTGTAGGTTCTCCTAACGATCCTCAACAGGTTTTTCGGGTCTTTCATTTGATATTCCTTTTAGTTCTATATTTTTTGGGTGAGTAAGATAATCTTTAATATGCATATAATATAAATAAATATGTATGTTGATTATACGATTAGTACAACCAGTAAATTTCTTGAATATTTATATATATTGCTTTATTTTCCGAGTACTCTTTTATTCTTGAATTTGCACTCGCAATCTGTCGAACTAAATGTTATTTGGTATGATATACGTTTCTTTGATGATTTTGTGAATATCTATTATGCCTTGATATAGGACTTGTCAGTAACTCCATGCTAACAGAGAGTAGTTAGCCTATGTGAACATAGTATTTTATACGTATACCTATCTGGTGAGAGAGGTATCAGCCTGTGGCGACTGATCATCCCACAGTGATCACCTTCGGGTGTCATGATCTCTGACATGTATTTCACTACTTTATGATAATATGTTTAGTATGTCTATGTATATGTATGTCAAAATAAATCATCTTGTAAACTATTAATATCTAAAATGTATATTAAATGTTATTCCATCATTGAGTTGGTTGAACTCACCCCCCATTCTTAATATTATTTCAGGTTCTTAGTTTCTGATAGCAGGTGAACTTTGTTGAGTGTTCTTGCTACTTCAGTTTTGGGTCGGCATATCTTGCTTATTTTTCGATGCTTTCCTTTTAGTTTTGATTCGATGTCTTAGATGCTCTCCTATTACTCTATTTTAATTAAGTTTGGATTTTGACAATGTAATAAGTATTATAAAATATTGTCTTTGTTTTAATTACTGATGAGAAGTTTTGAACTATCATTTGATTTCATTAGTTTTGGATAATATAATATTTCTGAAAATTATGAAATACTGCGTATTTTTAAAAACATTTGTTCTTTTGATATGTTCGTTCCAAGGCTTAGCGTAGGTGGGTGTCCTTCCGACATTGCTCCTGCGTTGTCGGTCACGGACCCGGGATTCGGGTCGTGACATTACTATTTCGCATCGATTCCTAATTTCTTTTCTCAAATTCAAGTTTACGATCATCATTAAATAATAGTGAAGAGAATTGAAATGAATTTTAAAATGGAATGATTAATTAAGTGTGATTTTATTGTAATTAATACAAGAGATTATAATTTTAAACTTATAAACAATCTAAAATTAGCCTAAAATAATATATGTGATATTATTTAAGGGACAAATTGATATTTTATCATTTATAGGATTTTCGAGTTTTTTTATAAATAGAAAGTCATGACTTTTATTTTATGTGTAGTAAATTATGCAGAAACTATGTAAATTACTGAACACCTGAAAAACACAAAAAAAACTTGCACTCAAAAGCACAACAATCTCTCTCTCCTAAAAGAGTTTAAGAGATTTTTTATTGGTGCTTCATGTGGATTACCGTTAGTTGTCGGACACTTAGATGACTTATGGTTTATAACAACTCAGCCTTGAAGTAATTATTCAAAGGTGAAAAATATTTGATTTTTAGGTAATCTTCGTATCAACCCTAAATAACTCTAGATCTGTTTAACAGGATCCTTATGGCTCCTAAAAAAATTTAAAATCCAATATTTTATGAAATATACACAAACATAATTATGAAAATCATAAGAATTTTTTTTATAATGATAATCTGCTAAAATTTCAACAAAGTCTCTCCTATATTGGAAGATCTCTAGTTATCGACTATATCTTATTACACTTCTATTCACATTTTCCATTTCCGGTCTAGATATCCTAGATCTCAAACCGCATCAATAATACTCATTATATCATCAAAGTCCTTAGGAATATGCTTGCAAATAATTATACAATTTAAGGAAAATAAAAACTAGAGCATATATATATATATATATATATATATATTAACTCATACATATATCATCATAGAGATATTCATTTGTATCTATGCATTAAAATTTAGAAATGTAGTATTGTTATTAAATAAATAAGTGAAAATACATTCAATCCTAATTTTAGAAATATTATACCTAATCTATGATAACAAAAGTAAAATAGAATGAGGACTATTTATGACGCAAGTGAGATAACCCTAAAAAATACAATAAGTCATTATGAGTGATGAAATTACTATAACATTGGAAAATATCTTTATGTCCTCTTTTCTTGTTTCTACCCGATACTTAAGAATGATTAACCAAGCGTATGTTAATGTCAAATCATTAGTATCGCTTGTTATCTTTCTTTAGATAGCTAACTTATATTTTAGAAAGATGTTGATATCAAGGTGTCCTCTTGATATCATTAACTTTTCATAGTTCTTAGGAGTAGCTAATCAAGTACATTTTCTTCTCCTAAATCCATTAAGGGGTTTAATATTGATGCTAATAAATCTCATTCGCATCATTAGTCTCCCTTTCCCGGGATTGACTAATCAAAATCAAAGTAATATCGATATCAATAAAGTCCATCAATATATTAGCTATCCAAACTCAAAGTTACTAATAAAGTCATTTTAGATATTTTAATTTGTCCATCGGTAATGTCGATGTCAAGAATCCCTTGATATCATTAGCCTCCATTTTCAAGAGTTGTTAATTATATTCCATGTAATGTCAATATCAATATAATCAATTGATATTATTAGCTATCTGAATCCACAGTAGCTAATCAAGTTCTTTTAGACACTTTGTCCATCAATAATGTCGATATTGAGAATCACTTGACATCATTAGCCTTCATTTCTTGGGTTAACTAATCAGGTTCATCTATATTATTTCTTGCCCTACATTATTCATTTGTTTATTTATCTCACATATCGATATAAAAATAAAATGGGTAAATTCTAGCAATGTTAAAAATGCAAAACAATTAACATATTATAGGTGTTAGACATCTACCTACTATATTTTAAGTCCTCGCTTCAGCTCAAATTGGTGGCCTAACTATCAAAGTATCCCTTATAAATCAATTTTTCCATTAATTAACACTATTATTTGTAAATTCAAAAACCATATTTACGTTCTAATATAATAAGTTTTCCTTCATAACACATTTCATATCATAGGTTTAACCACCCTCTTTTAGAGTGTATAGTTCTCAACTCAATCATAATAACATTCAAAAGAGAGATTTATGATTGTCATATCATTCTACTCTTTGTTATATTAACATATCTCCATTCTAAATTTTTATTTCAATCTCCATACATGGATAGACATATCAGTCTTATAATCTCATCGTTAGGTTCTTTATTCAAGACTCTTCTTATAGAAATTTTGAAATCATGCATAATCATCCATATCAAGCTTTTATCTTTATCCTATTCACTTTAGATACTAATTATATTGTACAAAATCCCTTGACACAATTCTTATACCAAATAAAATATAAAATTACTCAATTCTCCCTCAATCAAGAAACATGACAAAATCATTCTAACCTTTAAATAAACACCAAAGAACCAAAAAAAAAAACCAAGAAAAAACCTAAAACACAAAATAACACTAAAACTAGACTGTAGACAAAATGGTTTAACCATTTTGAGAAACGATCCGACTATTTTTTTTAAATTGGTCTACCCATTTCTCTAAATGGCTAGATCATTTCTAGTTCCAAAACAAACACCAAAATATTTCTTTTTATACAAACATATATACCATGCACACAGCACAATAAGTTCTTTAACAATTCTCTAAATGAATTAAATTCTTAAATCTTAAAAATTCATCACCATTACATAAAAACAATGTCACTCCTTCAAAAGCATCTTCCACACCATTAATAACACAAATAGAACACGATTTAAATTATTTTTCCTCACTGGTAGTTAACTAAATTACTTCTTTTTTTCCCTAGTGTGACCGAAAAAGATATGGTTCCCTTTTCATTTTTCTTATTATTTCACCTTTATCACACCTTATCATGGCCCACATAACTCAATTTCAAGGCAATTCATATTTCCCTCAATTTGATTCCTAAAACCCTAACATTAATTTATAAAATTAAGCATAAATTATACTTATATTTATCTAAGATTGCATAATCTTGTTTAAAACTCCTTACTTGATGATAGAATGAACTTCAGATCATAACCAATCAAAACTTTTCCACACTTCCCTTTTCTTCCCTTGTTGCCTCAAGTTTCTCTCTCTAGGATCTCATGCCCCTTCACTTGTTCTTTTCTAATTTATTGTGTTTAAACAATTAAACACTCTACCTTTCTCATATAAGCTCTAAATCTAGGTTTTTTTCTAAGTTTTTTAGTGTACAATTGACTAAGAAAAGAAGAAATGCTCTTTTCTCTCCCTTTTTACTAAACCAGCAACTTATAAGAGAAGAAATAGAGAATTGTTTTTTTTTGTTCTACTACTATTTTACCCTCCTTTAACCCATTTCTTTTAATTTTCATGTAAAATTCCTAACTTTTGATGTAACCCCAATATTAAAACTGATTTATTTTATTTCGTATGTTCTCACAATAAAAAAATGGACTTCTTGGACAAAAATAATTTTTTTTGCGTGACAATGTAAAAGATCTATTTGTTTTATTTTGCTTTAAATTTAGTTCTCCTTCTTTTAAATGTTTTTATACCATAAATTTAAATCTTATTTAATTAAATTGGCCTCTAATTCAAATTTAAAAATTAATCAAACACCTTGAATTTACAAGAATGTGAAAAGAAAAGAAAATCTCATCACATAAAAACATCACTAAACATAACATGCAAGGATCAAATTAGAAAAGAATAAAGTTTAATGATGAAAATAAAAAAAAATTCAAAACAAAAGTGTTCATGGAACATTGTTGTCCATAGTGAATTTAGGCAAATGAACCTTAATGCATAATAAAAATGACATTCTTTTAGTTCATTTGTTCTTGTTATTTTCTCTCATGATGCGTGCGGGTTTTCAAATTTCCTTTTGATTTAGTTTATTTATAACTAAAATAGATATTTATATAAAAGAAAACAATTTAAATTGGGATGAAAAAACACATATTATTACATGAATTATTATTTTCTTATTTATGTATTTTATTTGTTTGAATACAATATTTTTTTATTATTAGCATAATGTTTTTTAAATTAAAGAAAACAAATTTAAAATAAAGGTTCGTAAGAGTTTCAATTATTTGAAATAAGTTGGGAAAATGCATCTCTTGAATCTTAACTCCATTTTCTTATTAATGCATTTTCTAATTATTTTAACAAAAAAAACATGTTTTTTTAAATAGAAGCATTGTTTTTTCTTTTTTAAATAAGAAATTATAATGATCTCAAAACATGTTTGAATAAAAAAAAATACCTTGATATTTTGTATGTGAATGAAGGAAAATGTTTAATTAATGTGATAAAATCATGCAAAAAAAAATCTATTAAAACACAATACAAAGTATATTATTTTCATTGAATACTGATGAGCAATTTTTTTTTTTCATAGTAGGTACATAATAATTAGAAAACAAGTTCTTAATATTGTTATAAAAACTTATAATGTTATAAAAATAATGGTAAAAATAAATAATAATTTAAATATCATGTTAACTATTTAATTTATACTGCGTTTGAATGAAAATCTAAAAAAAAAGAGACGTAATGTCGCCTAGGCCTAGGAGATTGGAACCACATGTCTAGCCCAATAGCAAGAAAGCTAAACACAAATGGGTCTATAAGGTTGTCATGACATACACGGCATCAGATGGTGGATTTGGATTTTAGATCGAAGGGGGGTTTTGAATGTATTTGGATAAATAATAAAAATATTATTTGAAAGGTTCAGGAATAGCCATCTAGTATTATGGTCATTAGAAAACCTAATGGTCTACAAAAGTCTAGGTAAGAGGACTAATTAGATAGAGAAAACGCATAATGCACCTTACCTATAGAAAGTTGCATTATTGATTCATTGTTTTTTTTTTTTTTTTCTAAAGTCATGTTTCTATTTATTGGTTGGTCTATGGTTCAAGAAAAGTCCTATTCAATGAGGATATTCTTATTTTATTTGGCTAAAACTTAACCATATTAAAGCCTATAAATCACATAAAATACATATCCCAAATTTAAACAAAATGATTTATGTTGTGTTTTTTGAAATTTTGACCAAATCCTAACGGATAATCACAAACTTGTTGTGATACTCATTAATTGTTTTTTTTTTTTTGTATTTTTCAAAGTATGGTAAAATGCAATATTTATTAATTTTTATAAAATATGCATGAAAATTTTAGAATTTGGTTGTATGCACACAAATAAAATTGTATTTTTTTCTTACATAGGGAATTTTTATTTTTATTGTTTTGTATTTTTTAAAAATTTTAAAGAAAAAACAGGTATATTTAATATTTGAGGATTTCTTTGGCAAAAACACAAAAAATAAGAAAATATTATTTTTTGAGGGTTGGAAATTATTTGAGGGTTTCTTTGATAAAAAAAAAAAACAATGCTGAAAAATCAGTAGAAATCAAAGGTTTACAAAAACTTTAGGATAAAATATCATGTTTTTCTATTTTATAAAAGTTGAATATGTCAAACACGGTTTTAAATTAATGGTCTCAATCCTGCCACATGTGTTGGACATCATGGCCTAAAGCCTAGGCCCGAAAAAATTCTAAAAACCCTTTCAAAGTTTTGAGATTCAAACAAGTTTTTTTTTGCTTGAATTTCATTAGGAACAGGAATAACACATATGAAGAACCTTAAACGTGGATTGAAAACCAGACTAGTTTATGTTAAATTAAAGGCATAGATACGTATAAAACAATCGTTTAATCAAGAATTTAGGGCTTGATCATCACAACAAACATCAAACTATCATGATTAATTAATTTATGCAAAACAATAAAATGAAATAATTGAAGATCAAAAGCCATGTCTTTAAGCCATTAAGTCCCTAGATTAATGATTTACAAGCATGCATGCATATGTAAGAACCATCAATCGACCAAAAAGACATAGAAAACAAGGACTTAAAGTAATGTTCAATAGATGAACACTAACCCAGAAACCCATAAATATCTTAAACCTAAAAAAATGCACTAAAACTTAGAAAAACAAGATAAACCTAACAACCAAAGTTTAAGGATGCTCAACACAACTTGTTTGAACCATCAAAACAACAAGAAACAAAAAAATCAAGAGTAAAAATAGCAAGTGAAGCCAATGTTTGTAGCAAGCTAAACAAGCATTCTCTTAAGCAATAGCATTGTTTCATTGATTAAATTCATTGTTCTTAAGCTCAAATAACATGCTTACAACATCAACAAACCCGACAAGCTAAACAAGCATTTTCTTAGACAGTAGCATTGTTCCATTGATTGAATTCATTGTCCTTAAACTCAAATAACATGCTTACAACATCAACAAACCTGACAAGCTACATTAAAACAATCTAATCCACAACAACATCAAAACATAACATAACTTGTCATGGCTTCACAAATAATTAACCAAACATTCAAACATGCAAAAACAACATGATATATTATCATATAGCATAACATTATCATATTCTAACACATTAAACAATCAATCCAACAAAACTTGAAAATATATAAGATATTTTCAAAGCATGCTTAAACATGTCAAAACAAATATTCAATGAATTTTAAACTAGAAAATGACTTCAAATGATGTTTAACAAACATTTTAAGCAGTAATTTACAAGACAAAATAAAAGGGTATGTGCACTCATTTAACTCCACCCACATCAAAGTTTAAAGTTTTACCTTGTAAAGGAAATGTTGATTCATTCTCTAGATTATTTGTTTCTTTCCTCTTGATTTTCAACTTCTTTTCGATCTTAAATTGATCTGGATTCCCCTCCTTCCTTCTTAACACACAATCTTTATAACCATTCCTTTAATTTTATTCTAGGTATTCTCTTGATTTCTATTTATTTCCTTTCTTTTTTCTCTGTTATTTATCCTTTCAAACCTAGATAGATCCCTCTTTTTTCTCTGTGATTTCTTTTCCTTTTATAGCCTCTAAAGGGCGGGTGATTATGAAACTATATGTGGTTTTAAAGGTGATTTTGCAAAACTAGATCATAGGGGATTCTTTTCTATTTTTACCTCTGATTTGTTAGGAGATGATTATTCTCTCTTCTTCTTATGTTTTTCCTCTCCTTAGATGTCTAACAAATTCTTGAAACTTTTAGAAAAAAATCGAGAACTTCATAACTAAAACTTGGCTGAAAATGGCTAACCCACATTCTATGAATTAATAATGGCAAATACGAGGTCATTAAGGCCAACCAAGTCATAGATCCTATAGATGGGTGTTATTCTTCAATTAGGATCAAACCATGCTTGATTTGGTTGTCTGTAGCTTTTTCACCATCGATCCAAGATTGGGTGCAACACTGTCAAGTTTTACTAAACCAAACAAAGTCGCCTTCAGACAAAAAGTTGAGGGCTTTCATGTGGCAGATGAGGCATAAACGTCGAAAAAAGGTGGCATATCCTTGTAGAGAGGTAGCTCCTCTACCAAATGGTGGTGATTGAAACCATTGAGGTGGTTGGAGATGGTGGTCGGAGATGCCACGTTCATTTGCTTAAATGTGGCAACTCGATCAACTTTCTCGACTGAAGAAAATGGTAAACAGGGGTAGGCGATGTGCCACTCGGTTTCTTTATTAAATTTGAGTGACATGTCATCTTCTTAAACCCTACAAATTAGGTTTTTTTTATAAATTGGGATTTTGTAAATTTCAATTTGGTTCATATTATTTCAATTTAAGCTCAAACATTCTTAATTGAGACAAAAATAATTAATTTTATGTGATTAGGCCCCTGCCAAAAATCAATTGAGACCCTTCAAGTCTAGCATTTTTTATAAAGTGGACCTTGGTTCTCAATTTGTTCAATTTAGTCCTCAATTAAGCTTTGAACTTTGATTTTCTTCAATTTAGTCCATGTAAAATTTTGGTAGAATTCCTCAATGTTGTGTGCCTTTTGCAGAAAGGTTCTTGGTCTTGAATTTATTCAAATTAGACTATAAACTTTAATTTTCTTACAATTTCATCCTTTATTACATTCGATTAAGCTTGTAAAAATTAAATTTAAGACCAAATTAAGCTACCAAACTTAATTTTTCACCAATTAAGTCCTTCATAAAATTAATTTGACCTATTAAAAGTCTAATTAATTCATTGCACATAATGAATTATTTTGATTTTGGTCTAAATTAATTTATAAACTTAATTAAACTTTTAATTAGGCCCATGATTAAATCAAATCAGCCTATTAAAAATCTAATTAAGTCCTTAAACTTAGTTTTTTATGTAAATTCATCTAATATTTATTTAAGTCAACCTTGAATTTGTATTGCTTTTAACATCTAGATACATCAAGGGTGCAATTGAGTTTCTAAAAATATCAAAGATCCAATTTGGTCTCTCCATCTATTATTTATGCATGTAGATATTTCTTCAGCCTATTCTTATTAACCATGTCGCTTGTCTTCCTATAAATGTTTTTGTATAAAAAAAGATAAGTTTGAGGGAACCTAAAATTGAGTTATGATAAAGGTCAATCCTGCATGCTTATCCTTATTTTGTTTTTTCATTTTGTTCTATTTAAAAAAAAACAATAAACAAATGATTTGTCATCTATTAGTAAAGTCTCTAACCACTATAGGTGGCCAAAAAGTCAGGCCATGAAAATAAATTTCACTAGCTCCAATTTATTTTTTTAATAAGATGAAAATTAAAAAAAAAACACCTTAATGGCATTACTCTTGTCAAAATGAACCTTCTAACACAAAAATCAGTTTTTTATTGCTCGAATGCGAACCATTTTTTCTCTTCTATTTTTCAATGACATTCTATTTCCTCTCTGGAAAATCAAAGATTGAAATGTAAAAAAATAAAGGATAAATTACATCAAGCATCTTGTAGTTTGATCGTTGTTTCACTTTGTCTTAGTAGTTTTGAAAATTTAACTTTAGTTCCTTAACTTAATAACACTTTACATCCACATGTTTTAGTGAAAATAAATCAATCAAAAACATACAGGATTGTCATTATATTTTATTTAATAACCAAAAATCTCTTGTAATGTTAATATTACAACTTTGCCAAGGAACTAAAAAAAAAAAAGACCGAGCCACCATTTGTCTTCCCTGTTATTTAAAAAAAAAACAAAACAGAGGTGAGGTGAGGAAACCTTTAAAGGGCTCTTCTGTGTTTTAAAAAGATGAAAAGTGAAGTGTTATTTTGTAGGAGTGTTCTCAACTGGAAAGGATAAGAAATGAAAGAGTAACAAAACCCATCATCGTTTGGTGCTTCTGTTACTCTTTTTTTCTCTTGATTTCCAAGAGAGAGTGCTACCAATGATGAAAGGGTGAGATTATTTAGAAAATAAAGTTTAGTGACAAAAGTGAAATATGAGGAAGAGCTCAGTAATCAACAATGAATTGACATGTCAAAGTTTACTGTCGTGAAAATGGTGGGGGGAAAATGGAAGGAGAAACTCAATCAGCCCTTAATCTATATGCTCATCATCAATTGCATCCCAAATCTAATTTCATCGACCATGTCTCGTACATTTCACACATTCTCAATTGGATCCTTCTCTAATGTGCATATTTTATAATTAACATGAGATGAGGAAAATATTTCCTCGGAAAGTCAACTGGTGACTTTGAATCCTGCAACGCTTGAAATGTACAAGCGAATCAAAATCTTGAAAAGTGAAGGACATGAGGAGAGAGATTCCCATTGGAAAAGATCCATCACCTCATTTATTCTGAAATACATGTTAACAAGTTTGAGAGATTCTATGTGAATAAATATCAAAATTGTAGCAAGAAAGTGCGAATTTCCATGGGACCAAGTTCAACAACGAGAGTTGAACTATCGACAGGACCACCTCTAACAGGTGAAGGTTGCTCTCCGTTGTCTCCCTCAACCTTCCATGTCATCTTCTTCATCTCTGATTTCTCTTGGTTTGATGACAAGCTCATTTCCTTCAGCTCCTTAATCTGAAAGTTGAAACACCACTCGGCAACAAACATGAAAGAAAACAAAACACATGGCACTGAAACAGATAGAAATATCCTTACTGCTTTTCCACTGAACATCTTCTTCAGTTCAACTTTAGCTAGTGTTGAATAAGCAGCATCTTCTCCCGCCTGACCTCATTTGCAGCATTGAAGAGGTTCGGGTTAGAATTATTTGTAACTTAGCCGTGTTACTTCAATTCAATAAAATAAACACTACCATGAAGCAGGATAATGCTTGGTTCAAAGTTTCACATCTATCCTTGACAATGAGACAATCATCTTGGTTTCCGAGATTCAACATTCAGCAACTGGAAACGCTGAGGGTTCTTTCCCTCAATCTTCCCTTTGTAAGGTTGAAGAAAGACAGGTCTATTCTTATACTTGGTGAAAGGAGTTATTCAATGTTCATCTTGCTTGTGTAAACACGGGTCTATTCTTATACTTGTTCTCATAACGGTACTATTTTTTAGAGTAAATATGATGAGAAACTAAGCAACTAAGAAGTGGTTAAAGGATGTCAACAAGTCATTGCAGAGCAAAACAGAATGGCAAGGTGGAGTCCACAGAGCATGAGTAATGAGCTCATTACCTCATATAAATGAGCCAGACGGAGAAGAACACTCCCATCATCCAGCTCCTGCAAGACAATGAAAAGTGAGAAAGAAATACTCTTGAGCAATGTAATTGTTATTCTACAATAGGATGGCACCCTCACCTGAAGGGTTATCAAAGCAACATTTAGTGGCAAGCTGTAGCCGGGATCCATGGCAGTTCCTGTGGCCACATGAGATGCTTTCCAAGTCTCTTCCTTCTTTATAATCAATCAATTGCCAAATTAGGATCTAACAAAATTCATACGTACGGTTATTACAATGAAGGCGTACCTCCTGTGTGAAAGCTGCAAGAAGTGGTGTGTAAATCTCTTGGCCAGTTGTTCGGCGCCAGACTGCTCCAGCCCCTACCTGGTTGATGCTCAAATAATAACTTCCTCTAATCTGAAAAAGAATGTAGATTGATTGTAAGGAAAATGAGCTTATGAAGCATTTATATATCCTTAAGGTGCTTATCCGCAGCCCTTTATTTCATCCAAGAATGAGGTCAAGAAACTTGGAACAAGCATTATCTCACAGCAGTCAGTTTCAACAACGCAGACCATGTACTTGTCAAGTAACAACTATGAAATTGTGGTCAGAATGAGAATGAGAAGTGTTCATCCAGGACTTCTAGAATATAAAGTTGCTAATTCATGGTAAATCATACCGTTAGTCCTTCACATTCATCTCCAATGCAAACACTTTCATCAAGGGCTTCATTAACTCCTCTGGAATCATCATGGAGAGTCCGCCTTGCGTATGAAAGGAACGGTAATTAGTTTAGTATGTCCACAGATGAAAAGCATAGCGATTCTTGAGCATTGAAGAAAACATAATGTAACTATTTGAACCTATGAAGCATTAGTTCTAGCTGACCATCTTCAATGCTGGCTCCTCCAGTGGCACGATCAACCAAGACTGATAATTCAGATCTCTTATCCATCGTAAAAATTCCAAGGTTAAGCTGAAAAACTCCGAAAGGTATCGATATTATTTATTCATAGACTTTTTTATGATGATTGATAAGACGGATCACTTTCATCAATTTGGAAGGGGGGGAAAAAAGAACTAGACTAGCAATTTATAAGCAGTTGCTAAGTAATTGTCAAAATGAATCTGAATAACTGGATCTTAACAACGAGCAATGCCCACAAAGAGAATATGTTTTGCAAAGTTTCACACGTGAAAAAACTGAATTTTCTGTAGGTTGATGCTAGCATAAAGAAAATTACTGGATAATAGTTTCCTGCAACAGGTTCATTGACTGAGAGGCTCCAGTCAGCTCTGTAGTCTCGAATCTGTGAAAAAATAATGATAGGTTAGATTAGAGAATACAATATCCTTAGTTACTAATGGAGGCTTCAATAAAAGAGAACAAAATGAACAGTTTAAAAAAGATAACGTAGGTTGAGATGGATGGACCTCTGTGAAAAGCTGTTCATAAACCCAAAACTGACGTTCTTGAAGGCAATGCAGATTTATAATACATAACTTTGTAGTCCAACCACTCATTGCTTGATACATGCAATATGGATGAGTGCAATTTATAATTGACAATCACAAATTTGATGTGTCTTTGCTAGCTCCTACTCGTGATCAAGTTGAGAATTCTTAACTTAGCATTATTTAATGTGCATGTTCCTCCACTAAGGATATATTGAGAGGTTCTGACATTGGAAAGAAACTATAGTGAGAGTTACCCGCTTTAGAAAGTCCCTTCCATTAGAATCAGTATAAAACACCTTTTCTGTGGCCATATTTGCTGTCATTCTTGTGATGACCTCTTTTCCAACACCATCTTCAAGGGGAATTGGGCCAATCTTCATGATTCAAAAACTTGTCAGGAAAGCTTAGTGTGAATCTTGAGACAGATTTTTAACTTCTAGTTTACAGAAAGCAAGCAGAAACATTGGTAGGCAGAGCATTCTTAGTTACAAGAGTTGAATGTTATTGTGAAGAACAAGTCAGACTTTCACAAATGAATAATAAAAGCAGTTAGGATTCAGAAAATGTGACTTACAGTGTATTCAAGTTCTGCATGCTCTTGATCTTTGTAAACTCTTGTTACCTGATAAACAAACATAAACTAAAATATAAGGGGAAAAAAGAGCTAGTGGTGGAGGAAACACAAACCATAAAAATTTATGGATAAATGCTATAACAAAGCTCTCATTATATATTGTGAATGTTCTTGTAGGAACTCATGCGCAAAATTTATGGTCAAAAGGATTTGATATTCAGTATCATAGTTATTAATATCCCATTTTAAAGAAAGAAAAAAAATTATAGGGAGAGATGCCTATAGATGTTGACCTGGTAGATCCATGAATTAAATTGTTGGCGAACCTCATCAAACAGTGGTCCACGATGAACCTGCAGGGGCACCTGCAAATAAACAAAACAGTTTCAAAATAAATAAATAAAAATAATCAACTCATAAAATAGGAGCTAGAATTTAACCCTTTATTCTTGGGGTGTGGGGTAAGCACTACAAGTCCACATGGTTGAGAATAAAGTGGACTTGTGATTTTTTTACTCATTTGTCATTTTAGTTTATACTCCACGCAAGAAAGGGTTGGTAATTTGTTAAGCATTAAGAAAAAAGTAACTTACTGATCTTGCAACAATATGGGGAGGGGAACCATCAGGCCTTAAGATATATGCACCTGAAGATTGCTGTATAAAAGATGGCACATCAGCAACTACTGCATCAATTTAGTCTCAGGTATAAAATCCTTATACAGGTTGGGAAGTCACATACCATGCTCTCAGAGCTTGAACCATACCAAAAGTAGCTTTGCTGTATTGGCACATCAACCTAGTAAAATGTAACCAATTAATTATAAATGATGTCCAGTTTCACTGTCGTAACATCTCTTGATCTATATATTATTTTTCATTTCAGGATTGTCTTTAAGAAATGATACAAGGTTCTATATTGTGAAGATTGATGTTACACAACAAAGAGCCAAAACTAAAACTAAATGATAAACGAACTAAAGGAATAGAAGCATATGCAGATTTCAAGCAAATGTTAAGACAAAAACATCTCTACATGAGTATTGGAATTTCCTTTTCCAAACTGTGGAGTTATTTGTAGGCATGCTTGGTAGAAAAGAAATTAGCTCCTGACAAGCATAATGTTTGCAGGCCGTAGAAGATTTCCCAGAAGAGTAACATGTATGATTGTGATTGAATAACCACTGCACATGCCGGCTACTTTCGGAGTTAATATCATAAACTTGTAGTCAATTTATTTAAGAATTTCAGTATGTTGGCCACAAATACCAAAGTAAGAAGAAGATTTTGCTTCCCCAACCCTAAGAATTAATTTTAGAAGGTCCAGAAAAGAATGGAGCAGCTGGTAAAGAATGAATCAAAACCCATAAGGAAAGCCTATGCTGCCTCCATTCATGAAGTGAAACAAGGTCCAAAAGAACAATCTGCCAAGCATTATAAACCTCTCATAGGAATAGTTAAGAAGTCTACCCCTGTTTTGGAATTAGACATCCGTTTGAGCTGACCAGTCATCGAAGAAAAGGACATTTTCAAATTTCCAGATCCGATTTCAATGGTATCATTCTGTGGGCTGTCCATCACAGAGAGCCCGTTTCTTCTTTTCCCTGCATAGTTTTGTTATCCAGAAATGAAAAGGGTAAATTGAAAGAAAATAAAGAAACAAACTCAGTTTCATGTGCTTCTCTTCAGCAGATCAACCTTAGAAGAAATCACGTTAGTCTTAAGCAGGGTCGTAGAAGGAGAAAATAAAATCAAATGCTTACCTATCCCAGTAGCACTAGCAATAAAGTAGGTACTCCAACCGAGTGGTGGCACAGACACTTGAAAGTGCAGCCAATACCGGGGCACTTGAATGGATGGAAATCCATATGCCTTCAAATAAAAGTTTCTTAAGCTGCTTGTGGTATTATCCATGGTAACATATTGCGTCTCGATATGTTTTCCATAGGAATCAGCAACAACTAGATTAGGGTCATTAACCTGGTAGATATAGTTACTCAACAATTTTAGTGAAAGAATGAACTCTGGTCATAGAAAGAGAAAGGGAGAGGACATCTTCGAATCACATCGAACTCAATTTAGAAAGACTAGAAACTGCAGATTGATGCTGAAATTACTGAACAAGGAATGAAACACCCAAGATGACTTGACCAGATACTTCGAGCTGAACGTGCTTAACATCTACGTCATGATCAGGACAGGTCAAAGCATAACAAAAAATATATAAATGAACTAGAATACAGGTTTTTCCTGCCTTCTAATCATTTATCCTAACACCTTGATTTGATTTCATCTACTTGTTGAATGAAATGAACCCATTTCCTCCTTTACAGTATCAACAACAAAACAAGATTTTACTTACTGGTATCCTAATAACATCAGTGCGATTCCATCCAAGAGCGTTGTACAAAACCATGACCTAGAAATAACAAGTTTTACATAATGAATAGGATTCTGAGTTAAGTATTTATAAAGAAAAAGTAGAAGAATGTGAGATTACCAATCTCTTCCCATTTGCAATAGCTTCCTCTGTTGGTGGGCAGTAACTGATATTTAGTAATTGACACTGACAAAATTCAAAGAGGCAGCAGCATCAGGCCAGGAGCATTAAATTGATCATCTAAATGGACATATTTGATAAAGATTGAAATTCAGTGGTGAAGACGTAAAGGAAATCCTCAAATAACGAAAGTAAGTTGCTTCTTCTCATGGCCTTAGTGCAAAACTATATTTTCATCTGAACAAGGAAGATCGATTAAGCAAATAACAAAAGGTACCTGACTAAAATTCAATGCTGGTTTTGCACATTGATCTCTTGATTTATTGCTAAGCAAGCATGACAGAGCAGAACTCACAGTAGCTTCTGCCTATACATTAAGTTAACTTTGAGGAATAAAACTAACTAGCAACGATGAAGAACTAAGGATCAAGTAATTCAGAAGAGATTTTAGCTGCCCACCTCCAAGGCTCCAATAGCAAGGCGTTTTTCGTAGTCATTTGTAGTGTGTTGTTTGGCAGTGCCAGTGACACCATCATGGTGCTGTGCAATACCTAAAGCATCTCCAAGTCTATATGTGTTGGGACCAGTGGATTTTTTCCCAACCAGGAACTCTAGTTGTCGTGCTGCCTGTTTTAGAAAGCAAAGAATTGTGTCAGTAAAACAGCAACATTCTACCGCCCAAAACGATAAAATTCAGCCAGAGTAGCCATTATAGATGTTTTCCTTTCTCCACAGGGTACTTCCATTTCCACCTGGTTCAAGCAAAATTAAGAGCAAGCTCTAATGTAAAAACTTTAGAACCAGATCGGACCTTTTCCTAATATTTTTTCGAAACCACAAATCACCAAGACAAAGAGGCTACTGACATACCAAATAATATCCACTCAGCTGACGAACATATCGCTTCAAGGCTGGGCGACTAGTAAAAAAGCCAGTCCAGTAGGCATTTTCCGTATCTGCATAACTGACCAAAAACAAGCATCAAGTGAGTGTACTCAACAGGCTGATGTCTGATGAATAGGAGAGAAAAAAAACAATAAGCTTTGCTTTTCTTACGGGAAATAATCATCAGTTTTCAGTGGCCAAGACTCATTTGCTGCATTTTTCACATCAGTGTAGATAGATGGTGTAGAATACAAAGCATTCACTCGACCATCCTGAAAGATCAATATGCTTAATGGAAGTTCAAATTGCATTTAGCATTTAATATCTTCAATTGCCTGTGCTGGGATTTTGGATTAATAAGAGTTGAAAAGGCATTGGACTACATTAGTTTCTTATCTTATCACAACTGCAAGAAACTTAAACAAGAGCTTTCTGGTCTTCCTACATCTTGTATATGCCCTATAACACATGTCGTTAGCAATCTGATTGATGGGCTCACACTCTTTCTTTCTTGTAAAATAGTAGTGATAGAGAGGTTCTTTGCGCATCTTCTGTGATTGTCCGACACTATATCTAACGGCGGGGAAAACCAAGTAGATTATAGGAGGTAAAGGCAGGGTGAGAGGGAACAACACTTGGGAATTACACCACAACAAATTGCTTCTGTAGAGTTTTGGACTAAGCGCCTCTGGCAAGCATTATACATCAACAGTAATTAAATAGGCTTAGAATGATGAGATTCAAGATATGTGTTTTCCTATTTCATATAAATATTACCTTGTTAACATAGTGAATTAATTTGTCCATCTGCTTGAACCAAGACTCAGCATATTGATACTGGAAATCATCACCCATGGTCCACATAATATGGTTTGTCCTTGTCACATTTGCCTGCATGATAAATGGTGGTAGGATTCTGTTATACATGCTCAGCTCATTTAGCAAAATGAAGTGCTTAACACCTGACTCCTTTGCAGCCATGAGAAGCACATAATTAGAGCGAAAGAGAGGAGTTCAAATTTTACTTGGGTCATAGCAGCATTTATAAAATCATTAACCCTCTGCTCAACATTGTAGTCATCTAAAAGGGGGTTGTCCTGCAATATGACATGCAATAGGCTAGGTGAAAAATCAACAAGAAAGTTGCGTAGTATTTGGAAATAGTAAGTAAACATTTGTAGTTTGTAGTTAGAACCTGGACTGGCACAAAGTCGTCAAATACTTCAAAATGAAAACCATTTGGGGGACTATAATGAACAGGAAAGGCATTGGCAAAAATCTGCAATCAGCCCAAACATGTGAATTGTAAACCCCACAAACCATTTTCAATAAACAATGGATAGGTTGTTGTTAAGAACCTGAGAGGAAGAACCAAATGTCTTGGATCCACGCCATATAACTTCAAGAGCTTTATCATCTTTGCGCTTCGCTCTGTCCTGGTAATCAATCCTTGCAAAGTGTACAGAATCAAATCCAAGCTGAAGGAACAATATAACCAATCAAAATGTGTCCACTGTCAACCCATTGGAAAATAAGCCAACTTAAAAAATAATAATAATCTGATGATGACAACAGTACATCAACTTTTGATAACGAAGGTTTTTATTTTATTTTATTTTGAGAATAATCATTCTTATAAGATTCTACACCTCAGTCCCAAGAAGGTAAGCTTGCACTGCAGAATGTCCAAATGGATCAATCTGCCACCCAGCACGAGGAGTCTTGTTAAACTGCTCCTTTATTGCGCGGTGACCTAGAGTTGTTTGGTCAATCATGTCTATGTAATGACAAGTTGCTTCATCATGCATACACCAACCACCATTTCTGCAATTGAACACTTAAACGCTTGTCATTTCCATAAAAGAAATGCATGTTGTGCGTCCATAACTACCAAAAACGTTAAATCTCTCCCTCCCTACAAAAGCACACGAATATGCTGACACACTGAAAATTGCTTTATAACTACTGCATACACAAATTCCAATTGGCCAGCATCAACAAGTTTCCTCACTTGCTCTTGAATTTCCTCACTTTGTTCTACCCACCATCGCTGGAAAAAAGCCTACATATCATTCACATTCAGCTTTGTTAGATTATTGTACCGCATATGCACTGGATAGCTTGACGAGGGAAAAAGGGATAGAGAAAAAAAAAAGACGTAAGAGAATTTCACATCAAATGGCAAGATATCCTGCTAGTAAACAGCAGGAGCTACCAAACAGTCCTGGATTAGTCCATACATTTGGGTACTCTACTGTGAAGTCAATCAACTTCCATAGGAGATCCAACTTCTAGTTAGAGAAAAGAAGAAAACAAAAATTGTAAGTTTCTATATTGACGATGAATCTTATGATAATCAAGATATAACTCTTCCAAGCCCTATTTTCTTCGTAGCTTGAATGAAATTTCAGAATCAGCTAATATGTCACCATTATCCTAAACTGTAAAACTAATTCATAGAACAGCATTTGATGTATGAGTTTTCAGAAAGTATAACAACGCAGAACTGCATTTAGGATTCCTATTAAAGAGTAGTGTATCCTGCACATAGCATATCATACACCGGTTGTTTGTGCAGAAAAAGAAATTGATTGAAGTTTGAACTTGTAAATAATATTCCAGGAACAACGAAAACAAAATATGCAAAAGGGAATCCATGAATCTAGTATTAGACTAAAGACCAAGCAGGAAAAAAGAAAAATCTCCATTTCATTACCATTTCAACAAAAACAAACTTCCTATTGGAATCTCGACGCAACGATTCCACCACTGAATCCAGCACATTCTCAACACAAGCACCCTGCCAAAGAACGGTAACGAAGTCAAACATGAAAATCAATCCCTTTAAAGAAAACCATAAAATCAATCAGAAGACAAACAGATTAGAACCTGAATACTGTTATTTGACCCAACATAGTATTGATCAACAGTCTTTAACCAACCAACATCATCATGTGAATGTGGTACCAAATGGACATTCAACTTTCCTGGCACAACTCCACCTCCAGTATTGTAATCCACATAACCACCATTAACTACTGCACCATGCAAGCCAAAAACAACCACGAAAGCAATAAGAACCCACCCCTCAAACCATGTCAAATCCCTCTCAAGCTTTTCCATTTCAACCCCAACAAATTCTAAGCATGAAAGGTTGTCTTTCTGTTTTCTTTTGTTTTTTAAAGGGTCCAACGTATTCAGCCAAAGGAATGTTTTACAAATGGCATGTAAAGACAATTTTTTTCCTTGGTCTTATCTTCTCCTGCATTTCCTTGCCGGCCTAGTAGCTGTAAAGAGTCAAAGGAGTC
>Ga0325411_1002095_pt1 | contig 22409 bp, 13 predicted proteins | sample PopdelMetagenome_13_FD_206181 | JGI IMG/M metagenome (GOLD analysis project Ga0325411, IMG submission 206181) | Populus deltoides microbial communities from Bellville, Georgia, United States - Xylem-PdIQD-R4 | ecosystem: Host-associated > Plants > Phyllosphere > Stem > Wood/Secondary xylem... | reverse complement strand
CCCACCCTTTTTATTAGTTCTAGCACACGTTGAATTTGAGGAAAAAAGCTGAAAAGGAGGAAAGAAATGCATAGTTTTTCCATCTCATAGCATAGAATTTCCAAAGACCCTAATTGACCCTCTTACAGTCGGCTCTGATTTCTCCATTGCTTCCTGTCAAAGGACTTAAATTTCCCAACTTTATCATAGACTGAGCAAAGCTATCAAAGAAGGCGGACTGGCTGCTAGCAAACCGGTTGACTATGGCAACAGTATCAGCCCCGCTAGTAGAAAAGAGTATTTGGTCAGTTTCGAGAAGGCCACGATTGTTCTGAAGATTTGTGAAGTAGTTGTTGTCAAAATCATCAGGAGTTGTAGGATCAAGATTGTTCAATCTACTTGGATTTCCGCCTTGTGGGCATGCTTGGCGAAGTGTCTGCAAGTATGTTGTGTCTAAGGTTGGATCAGGGTTTGTATCATTGAGTCTCCGGCTGAAGAATTGGCACTGAGACCTCCCAAATGTGTGTGCACCTGAAATAACATTTTATCTTTTGTAAGCATAAAACAATAGTACTGTATGCTAAACACAAGTAATAAGAGCTGTTCGTGCTGTATTTTGGCGTGGAAGAATTGGAAAGATTTCTAATAAATTACCAGATAAAGCAACTAGATCAGTGGAATCAAGTTCCTTGTTTGAGAACTTGAGAGAGAGATTTTCAAAGGTTTCGAAAGGACTAGGAATGTCAGAAGTTCTTGCTGCGTTTGCAGTCGTACTATCCCTTCTTCCCAGTGGCACTTGCCATGTTGGACCTCCTGCCTGCAACATATCATTTACTTGTTAAGGCCACAAAATTCGTAATCAACTAAAGTAAACTCATCAAGACTTGCTAGCACAAGTCATCTTCAGTTTTTCAACCCTTTTTTGTTTTTTCTTTAGTCATTAACCAGACATCTATCAACTTATGAGCTCATTATTTGACCAACTAGCCTATGACATCATGAGATGCTGGCAATACATTAAGAAAGGTCATTATGAAAGGTTGATAATACTATACCAAGGTAACCAATATTTCAGATGCAAGGGCTAATATATCTGCGCAGGAGACGATGCCAGGACAAACATTCTCCACTGCTGTTTTAATGTCATCAACGACACCGTAACCTTCTACGGATTGATTAGGGAGTTCATCTTGCTCACTATTTATGCCATTCGCATCGACCAGCAGAATAGAGCCATCGCAGCCCTGCCAAAAAAATACGAAAAGAAGATAAGTGCATTAGTACTTCATACATAAAGAAAATCTTTCTGCTAGGTGAATCATTAAGAAACTATATATGGAAGATAATTACATCGACAAAGCAATCATGGAAGTGCATGCGAATGAGCTTGGCTCCAAGCCGGACATCATTTCGCGCAGCTTGCTCCACTACACCTCGCACAATGCTCGACACATTCGGGCAAGTGCTCGCATAAAATGTGGGGCTTAATTGAGCATCAGAAATGCCCCAAAACAACATTACTACACAGATCACTGTAGCTAGAACAGAAGACATTTTTCTTACAGAAAGGAAATGCTAGATGTTTTGAATTGAGGTCGAGCTTGTTGTGATATTGCACCCTATAAATAGAGGGAAAAAAAAAGAGAGTAGGTAAGAGCTTGAAAGGTACACCCCTGCCTAACAAAAAAAGAGGAAGAAGGGTTCAGAGTTGAGGTTGAGACTTGCATATTTAGAGCGTGTTTGGCAGTGTGGTTGTGGGTGCTTTCAAATAATTTTTTGTGCCAAAATATATGCCAATAATATTTTTTTATTTTTTAAAAATTATTTTTGATATCAGCATATCAAAACGATCCAAAACATATAAATTATATTCAATTTTAGTAAAAAAAAAATTCAAAATTTTTGATAACGCAACCACAGCCACGTTCCCAAACATAATCAAGCAGAAAATATTTTTCTTACTTTTCCTCAAGCAGAAAATATCAAAGATTGTGGACCTGGCTTGCCTACAATTAATATTTCAAACCGTATGTAGGGTACTTCTACTGTTGAAAGATGTTTGAAATATTTAATCTTGCAAGGCTAATCATTGTCAAATACATTTGGTGCCATTGCCATGAGGCCAAATGAGTGAGCTTTCTCTCTGGACACTGTTCGTCACGGTTCGGAGTCCAAGAATCCATACAGAGCCAAGCTAATCATTTTGGCTTAATTATTAACTACATTATAACCTCAATAAATTAATAACCTCGATTAAATAGTTTTTGTTCGGTTTCGACTTAAATTTGAAGTTTAAATCATATCTCGATTAATTAATAAATTTTCATGGTCCGAGATTGCTGTCTAATTTTACTTTCCTGCTTGGGATTTTTCACTTCACTGTTGCTCATGCGCGCGGAGGCAAGCATTTCTTGAGAATGACATAGTATTCAACTTTCAGAACATATGGATTCTGGGCTGCTGAGAAGAAAACAAAAATCATTCCAGATTTTCTGCAGTTAGATTTAGACTGATCAGTTGTCCGTATCCGGCTAACACTGCGAGTTCAAGATTTGTAAACCGCTAGAATAGTTTGAATATTACCAGAGCATGCAACGCTTTTTTTGAACACACACTTTGATCTCCACCGATAAATATGAGTGCAATTTGCAACCAAAATTCTCCAAGTTAAAATTGTGTCCTCCCTCATGTTACTATGCCCCTTTGAAGATGAAATTCCCTTGTGATGGCAGGGCTATTTCGCAAAAAAGTAATTAAGCAGGATAGTTAGCTAATAAAGCATGGATTGCCTAAGTAGAAGAAGAAACAAAAACTTTCCTATCCCATCTAAAAATAAAATTCTTGCGAGCCTATGTTCATATTTTCGGTCTCAAACTTACCTGTTCCTGCAATCTGAGCTCGATACAAGCAGGGTTTCCCTACTGTACTAAACATTGAAGATCAATGGGATATTCTAGGTAAAAAGCAAAGAAAAAGTGTTACCTAGAATGTTACTTCAATACTTAATGTTTATTTTTACGTTTCAAAATAGCTTTTAGAAAAATTATTCTTTGAAAAAACAGCAGGAAATCACGTTATGGAGCTTTTTTTTTTTTTTCATTCAGCCCTCCTTTTTTTTTCCATCTCTCAATTTTTTTTTTAATTTCAGTTTCTTTTTTTCCCCCCTCAAACGTTCATCATTGCATGTTTTTTAATAGTTAGTTATCTTAATTATTTTTGGACTAAATCAATTAAATTATATCAAAATAACTTCTATACAATTTAATTTTAAATTTAACCTGATAAATTTTTGTTATGTTAATAAAAAAAAACCCGTAAGCTCGTATGATCCAAAAGAAAAAGGAATATGTCAAAGTTACGTGGGACATCTTGTATAGTACTCGTGAAAGATACTCGGTCCAAATTAACATGCCTTGAGTAGATGCAAAATTCTGGACTTGTGATGACCGACAGAGTCACGAAGGAGTGAAGCAACCTGGAGGATAACATTTTCCATAATCATGAGCTTGATTTGCTCTACTAATATCAAACTTGGAGGCTGAACTGGAGGACTTGTATTACAGATGAGACAGCTTGATTTGCAGGAACTCAGAATCTGCTTAGAGCTTTCCTCCCAACTATTCAAAGAGTAATGATTTTACTTAGTCCTTGTATTGATGAGACAGTAATTTTACTCCTTTATTTTTGGAAATCATAACTGAATCATTCGCCAGCTTTGACCATTAATTCTTAATTACCATAGATATAAAATCTGTTCTGGCATGACGGGACAACCCTATAACCTACTAATTACTTGGAGTGTGTTTCATTTCAAACTTATTTTTTTACCTAAAAAAATGAAATGATAATATTGTAGTAAAAAAATTGGATCGACCCGATCAATTCATGATCCTACTTTAACCAAGTCTTATATATATATATATATGTTTTTAACCGTTTTATTTCCTTTCATTGTTACTACCTAAAGTGACAACTCAACATCTCAATAACGATATTATGAATATGAAAAAATAGGGATTAAATATGAAATTCTTTGAATAAGGAACTATCTTATTAGTTTCTTGAGAATACAAGGACTATATAAATTATAAATTATTCCGTACTGAAAGTCATACTTGCAAACATGGATACTTCAGACTCCTAGATTACAAATCACAATGTACGTAATGGTGGAGGAAAAGGTTTTGAACACGTTATTGTGAATAAATTTAACATAAAATCCATATCAAGGGCGGTTTTTCAGGGTGGATTGCATGAAGATTTTTCAAGGGGACTAACACAAAACAAGAAATTGCTGCTTGACACAGGAGGCTGTTACAGATTCCATGTTTTTCCTTTTCAATTATTTTGATTTTTGATTTTTTAGAAAATGGAAAATGAAGGTATTTTATCACAAATGTATGTAAGTTTGATCAAGAAAAAAGGTTTTTTTGGAGAAAAAAAACTTGTAAATTAAGGATGGTCAAAGCTATTCAAGGGATTGTTTAATTTTTTTTTAATACTTTATGGTCTGTAATGGACAGCTTGGCAAGAACCGATTAAATATATATCCATCTCAAGGTGTAAGCTAGGCTAGCTCAACTAAAATGTCAAACCCTATCATTATCCATGCAATTACTATAATTATTAGCAATGTCTTACTTTTCTTCAATTGTCATCGGTCAATCCGGGAAACTGTGTCTCTTACGAACAATTCCAAGGATTTAGTTAGCAGTAGTTTGCTGCTATTATTAATGTAAATGGAATCAATCAAGGAAAACAGTAGTTTGATGTTAGCAGCATTTATGTATCTAGTTGATTCTTTCTAAATTTGGTATTATACTTGTAAACGCTTCGTTTACACACACACCACATCTCTATTTGTTATATTGGTAAGCTCAACTTCTAGCCATGGATACGAGTATCTGTTCCTGACAAGGTCTTAAGGCACTTTGATAGAAACCTTTACAACTTTTTTCTAAGTTATCATAAGTCGGATTTGGTCGTATTTATTTGCGTGTCAGAATCAATCCTAATTAATATCCTATCTCCTTTTAAATCGCAAAGGGTTATATTTATTTTCTACTCTACAAAAGATATAGGTTTAGGATTCGAATCCTTGAAGAGAATGTAAGGTAAGTTACTGTTTCAGAAGCATGTAGTTACTGTTTTGAAATAAAAAAAAAAAAGATGAAAATAATAGAGATAAAAGGGATGGATTTCCTGCGCTCTCTATTTTGAAAATATAAGAGTTCACTTCAAAATTGTTCTAGATACAAATTTATTTTATGCAACTAAATATGTTTTTGTATCTTTTGTATTTATCCCTTATATATTGGGACATAATGATCAAACATAACCTAAAAAAATTATTTTTTTTATGAATGCACCAATGGTTAAGACTTAATCGACGAGGAGCTTAATCTCGATGTGTGGAAGGTGGTTAGAGATGATACCCTTTCCGTTAAGACCCAACATATATATACACATGCACGGTTGAAAACTTCGAGCAACTAGACTAAGGTGCAACTATCTAGCAATGAAAATTATTCTGCCAGTCAGTTTTTGAAAAAAAATTAATGTAGTAAAATCAGGATGCTGAATTATGGAGGAATGATCATATCAGGTCGTCTATGCTTGATTAATTCCTGATTTTCTGCAGTCAGCAGCTACAGGCTTAAGAACTAATGATTGTATCCGAAACCCGCAAGAAATTGCTTAAGCATGCTTAAAAATTCCATTCAAGTCAGACTTCATGTTGTTAATCAAGTTTCAAACTTTCCTAACCACAAAAGGATCATTATCAGTCCAGGAAACCATCGATTGGTATGCAAGTCAAGAGGGTAGAATTTCAGCTCACTGTGACATTTTACTTTGGGGTAACAGCAACTTCTCAGCTTATCATTATCTAATCATTGCTCAGTTTGATCTTTAATTTTCCTGCTTTTTTTTTCCTCTTTTGTTGCTAACGAATTAACAATCTTCGCAAATAGAGGTCTCGATCAAGAATTTGTGGCCTTGAATTTGATTTGATTCGGTAAACTAAGTAGGTTTCTTGGAAAGTATCCTGCTTTACTAGTAGCCCTGCCAGAAAAACCAAGTCTGAAGAAAATGATGATTATTCTAATTCTAATATGTGAGCATTGAATATAATATTGATTCGTTATCATTGACGATAGATTAAGACCTTAAGGATTGTCATTGCAGCATCCAGTGATTTGAAAATGCCAGAATTTCACAATCACCATAGTATTTTCAGTTTACTACGTTGGAAAAATCAAAAGTCTTGCCTGTTAATCATATCCAAAGACAATTACTCATCTGCGTCGAACAGCTGCTAAAAAATGAAAGGACAACATTAACAACGAATTCAGCCAGATTTGGCAGCTGATTTAATATTTTGAAAGTTGAAAACCACTATTAATAGCATATGATGATGGTGCCGATTCTTGTTGCTGCTCAAAAGTCATAAGCTATAGTCTTAACAGAATTTGTTCTATTTGGTCTGAGATTATACACTGCCATCTATGCAGTAGTGCAGATCTAGAGAATGACATACGGGCTATTCACCAGATTTAGAGAAATCACTATGACAGATCTTTGAGATCAATTGGCTCTGACAGAATCGACAGAATTAAAGGCATGTGATGCTTATATTGAGTGTAGAAAGCAGCAACGATTGATACAGTTTTTAACATCACTTCACAGTGATTGCGAAGGACTTAGAGGTTCAATACTGCATCATTCTCCACTACCTTCTGTTGACTCGGTTGTTAGTGAGTTATTGGCTGAAGAAATACGTCTTTAGTCGTATTCTGAAAAGGGTATTTTTTCTGCTTTGAATCCTTTTGTACTAGCAATACCCTCTAAGCAATTCTTCAATCACCACCATAAGCCTTACACGAGGGTTGGCTTCGACGAGTGTAGTTTCTGTAAGCAGAAAGGTCATTGGAAGGCTCAGTGTTCTAAGTTAAGATAGCATAATCAAGCTTGGAAGCCTGGCAGTCAGACACAATCTAATGCTCATAGACCATTTCAGGGTTATAAACGACCGCACCACAATACTGCAGCAGTAGCTTCCTTAGGCTCTATTACCGATCCTAGTACTTTGGCTGAGCAATTTCAGAAGTTTCTCTCATTGCATCCACAAGCAATGTTTGCTTCTTCTTCCATAGGTCAGTGGCCTCATAGTTCCTCAGGTATGTCACATTCTGAATGGGTTTTGGATTCTGGTGCTTCACATCATGTGTCTCCAGATTCTTCATCTTTTACCTCTGTTTCCCCTTCACCCTCCATTCCTGTTATGACTACTGATGGCACTCACATGCCCTTAATAGGTGCTGGTTCTGTTGTCACACCTCACTTGTCTCTTTCTAATGTTTATCTTATTCCGAATCTCAAATTGAATCTTGCTTCTGTTGGTCAATTATATTATTCTGGTGATTATTTAGTCATTTTTTCCTCTTCTTTTTGTTGTGTATAGGATCTGCTGTCTAAGAAGTTGATTGGGACATGTTGTAGAGAGAATGGACTATACATTTTGGATGAGTTAAAAGTGTTAGTTCTCGTTGCTGCTACTACTACTACTACTACTACTACTACTACTACTGTTGATTTGTCTTTTTTTTGTTTGAGTTCTTCATCTTTTAGTTTTTATTTATGGCATTCTTGTCTAGTACATGTTTTGTCTTCTCGTTTGATATTTTTGGCATCTGCAGGAGCTTTAGAAAATTGAAAACTTGTGACATTTCTGATTGTAGTGAATGTAAACTGGTAAAATTTTCCGCTTTACCTTTTAATCGAAGTATTTCTGTTTTTTTTTCACCATTTGACTTGATTCATTCTAATGTATGAGGACCTTCTCCTGTTGCCATAAAAGGAGGGTCTCGATATTATGTCTCTTTTATTGATGATCATACTAGTTATTGTTGAGTTTATTTAATGAAACATCATTCTGAATTCTTTGATATATATGCAGCTTTTCGAGCTCTTGTCAAAACTCAACATTTTGCTGTGATCAAATGCTTTAGGTGTGATTTGGGTGGGGGAATACACCTCTAATAAATTTTATCAATTGCTTGCCTTAGATGGAACCATTAACCAAACTTCATATACAGATACTCTTGAGTAAAATGGTGTTGCTGAAAGAAAACATAGGCACATTATCGAAACTGCTCATTCTCTCTTATTGTCTGCTTTTAGTCCTAGTGAGTTTTGGGAAGAAGTTGTTCTTGCTGCTGTAAGTTTGATTAATACAATTTCATCTTCTCATAGTTCAGGTCCATCTCATTTTGAAAAGTTATATGTGTACGTCCTTGATTATTTCTCATTTAGAGTTTTTGGTTGTACTTGTTTCGTTCTTCGTCCTCATGTGGAACGCAGTAAGCTATCCTCCCGAACTGCTATTTATGCCTTTCTAGGTAATGGTGAAGGTAAAAAGGAGTATCATTGTTTTGATCCAATAACTCAGAAACTTTATGTGTCTCGTCATGTTGTCTTTCTCGTGCACATACATTTCTTTTCTATTCCATCCACTACTCATAGTCTGACTAAACCCGAACTTATTCGTATAGATCCCTTTTCTGAGGATTCTGATAGTCAGACCTCTCCTCATGCTCTACCAATTTGTACTCATAACTCTGCAGGTACTGATACTTTACTTTCTGGCACACTTGAAGCTTCATTCTCATTTACAGCCCCTCAAGCTTCATCTGAGATTGTGGATTCACCTTTACATCAGTCCATCCTCATTCATAAGTTCATAAAACTACCAGATTTTGCTTATTCTTGTTATTCTTCATCATTTACTTTTGCTTTAGCTTCTATTTATTGTCTCTTTGAGCCCTTTTCTTATAAAGAGGCAATTCTTGATTCGCTTTGGCAGCAAACTATGGATGAGGAACTTTCTGCTTTGCATAAGACATATACTTGGGATCTGGTTCCTCTACCTCCTTGTAAGAGTGTTGTTGGTTATCATTGGGTGTATAAGATCAAAATAATTTTGATGGGTCTATTGAGAGATATAAAGTTAGGCTGGTGTAAAAGGATACTCTCAACAGTATGGTATGGACTATGAGGAGACATGTGCCCTTATTTCAAAAATGACTACTATTCATACTTTTATTGTCGTAACTTCGATTCGTTAGTGGCATATCTCTTAGATTGGTGTTAAAAATGCCTTATTGAATGGGATTTTCAAAAAGAAGTTTATATGACACCCCCTCTTGGTATTTCACATGATTCTAGATATGTCTGTAAACTTAAGAAAGCATTATATGGTCTCAAACAAGCACCTCGTGCTTGGTTTGAGAAATTCTCTATTATGATCTCGTCTCTTGGCTTTGTTTCTAGTAGTCATGATTCTGCTCTTTTTATTAAGTGCATTGATGCAGGTCGTATCATTCTGTCTTTATATGTTGATGAAATGATTATTACTGGTGATGACATTAATGATATTTTAGTTTTGAAGACAGAGTTGACTAGACGATTTGAAATGAAGGATTTGGGTTCTCTTCGATATTTCCTGGGTATTGAGGTAGCATACTCACCTAGAGGTTACCTTCTTTCTCAGTCAAAATATGTTGCAGATATTTTTGAGCGGGCTAGACTTATTGATAACAAGACTGTAGATACTCCTATTGAGGTTAACACAAAGTACTCTTATTCTGATGGTTTACCTTTGATAGATCCTACTTTATACCGTACTATTATTGGGAGCTTGGTATATCTCACCATTACTCGTCTAGATATTGCATATGTTGTTCATGTTGTTAGTCAGTTTGTTGCTTCTCCTACTATTGTTCACTGGGCAACTGTTCTTCGTATTTTATGATATCTTCGGGGTACAGTTTTTCAAAGTCTTTTACTTTCATCCACCTTTTCCTTGGAGTTGTGTGCATACTTTGATATTGATCATGGTAGTGATCCCACAGATCGCAAGTTTGTTACCGGGTTCTGAATCTTTTAGGTGATTCTCTTATTTCTTGGAAGAGCAAAAAACAATATATTGTTTCTCAATCATCCACCGAAGCAGAATATCATGCTATGACATCTACTACCAAAGAAATTGTTTGGTTACGTTGGTTACTTGCTAATATGGGAGTTTCATTTTCTCATTCTACTCCTATGTATTGTGACAATCAGAGTTCTATTCAGATTGCTCACAACTCAATTTTTCATGAGCAAACTAAGCACATTGAGATCAATTGTCATCTTACTCGTCATCATCTCAAGCATGGCACCATTACTTTGCCTTTTGTTTTTTCTTTCTTGCATATTGCAGATTTCTTTATCAAGACGCCTTTCATTTCTCGTTTTTGTTTTCTAGTTAGCAAACTCTTGATGCTTGTAGTTGTTGCATTGTGGGTTTGAGAGGAGATATTAAATAATATTTATTTAGTCTTATTTATTAAAGGTATAATAGTATTTTCAGTTTTGCATGGTTGAAAATATATATACACGTGCATGGTTGAAAACTTCGAGCAACTAGACTAAGGTGCAACTATATCTAGCTATGAAAATTATTCTGCCAGTCAGTTTTTGAAAAAAAATAATGTAGTAAAATCAGGATGCTGAATTATGGAGGAATCACATCAGTTCGTCTATGCTTGATTAAGTTCATGATTTTCTGCAGTCAGCAGCTACAGGCTTGAAAACTAATCATTGTATCGGAAACCCGCAAGAAATTGCTTAAGCATGCTTAAAAATTCCATTCAAGTCAGACTTAATGTTGTTAATCAAGTTTCAAACTTTCCTAACCACAAAAGGATTATTATGAGTCTAAGAAACCATCGATTGGTATACAAGTCAAGAGGGCAGAATTTCAGCTCATTGTCACATTTTACTTTGGGGTAACAGCAACTTCTCAGCTGATCATTATCATTGAATGATAATTCTAATTCTAATACGTGAACATTGAATATAATATTGATTCGTTATCATTGACGATAGATATAGGCCTTAAGGATTGTCATTGCAGCATCCAGTGATTTGAAAATGCCAGAATTTCACAATCACCATAGTATTTTCAGTTTACTACGTTGGAAAAATCAAAAGTCTTGCCTGTTAATCGATCATATCGATCCAAAGACAATTTCTCATCTCCTTCGAACACCTGCTAAAAGATGAGAGGACAACAACATTTCCAACGAATTCAGCCAGATTTGGCAGCTGATTTAATATTTTGAAAGTTGAAAATCACTATTAATAGCATATGATGATGGTGCCGATTCTTGTTGCTGCTCAAAAGTCATAAGCTATTGTCTTTACAGAATTTGTTGTATTTGGTCTGAGATTATACACTGCCATCTCTGCAGTAGTGCAGATTTAGTGCTTGGCAGTGATGTCTATGTTTGTATCTTTAGTGCCATTTTTAATAAGATCCTTTTGTTCTATCAGGAACAAAACGGGAAAACAGTTCTCCTATGAGAATATAGAAATCCTACTAACTGTGAATTCATTCATGCACTAAATTGCAATATACTATATGGTAAAACAAGACCAGGTGGTGTGTGCATGACTTCGTGAGGTAATTAAGCGGAAATAACACAATAGTAAGTTTTCATCCCTAGTTCCTGCAGATAGATCTTTTAATTTTGTTGTGAATATTCTTTTTTTTTTTTTGGTAATAATCAAAAGTTTTGTTAAGAAAAAAAGCTACAAAGATAATAGCCTAATTTACATTAGATGAACAAGCAGATAAAAGAAAAGCACAAAAGTTGCTGCATGAAACAGGGAAGCGCAACAATTAGAGGGAAAAAAAATAAATATAAGAAACCAACTCCTCCCTATTGAACATTCTCTATATTAAGCTCCAAAGAGCTGAAATCAAGCCTTAGCCATAAAGCAATACTTTAGCGCACCATGGAGAAACACATTTAGAGGTTAGGGGCAGCATCATTAAAAATGATGTCATTCCGGTAGAGCCGAAGATTCCAAACAATGGATGAGAAAAGAAGCTGTCATGAGAGATTCTGTTGCTTGCCTTTAACCATGGAAGACCATTGGTAGCACATATCATCAACATATTTTGGAAAAACATTGCAAAAACCCCGATTAGAAAGCAGTTTCATCCATATATTCCAAGTGAAGTGGCAGTGAATGAAGAGGTGACTTGAAGATTCCAAGCTTTTATTGCATAAAGCGCATTTAGATTCCTGAAGGATGAGGTAGTCATGCTGAAATAGAAAATATCTTGTGGTTACTTTGTCTTGGACAAGGAACCAGAGAAAAAGTTGCACTTTTGGTGGGGTTAGTTTTATCCAAATAGAAGATTAGAATGGTTTGGCACCCCCATAGAGCATCCGGTCCATCATTTTGGAGCAAGATTTTACACTGAAGAGGCCATCGTTGTTGAGAGTCCAGATTTTCTTACCCATCTTGCAGCATAACATAGGCTTGTTATGAATATTATTTCTTGGAACTCCTGTGGCTTGGGCATGATGAGGAAATGAAGAAGAATCACAAAATTAATAACAGAATATAAGATTGATATATGTTTCCTGCAGGAAACTAAGCTGGCTAATTGTTCCATTGACTTTGTGTCTCGTATTTGGAATGAAAATCATGTGAGTTAGTTTAGTAATAATGCTTAGGGATCAAAAGGAGGTCTGCTTGTTATGTGGAAAAACACTAACTTTGAAGTCTCTAAAATTGAATATGATCATGGTTGGATCGGTTTATATGGTAAACATGTTCACAATGATTTTCATTGCTTTGTTATTGGCATCTATGCTCTTTCTAACTATTAGAACAGACAACAACTTTGGGATGATCTTATTCTTCTTAAACACGCTTTTGAAGTTCCCTAGATAATAGCTGGAGATTTTAATAAAACACTCCCTCAGAAAGACAGAAACAGTGGAATCTATCATCCTGTAAGCTCAAATTCCTTAAGTAGATTTCTGCAGTCTTGTGAGCTCATTGAATACCCTTTAGCATAAGGTTATTTTACTTGGTTTAGAGGAGGGTCCAAGAGCAAACTGGACCGTATGTTCACAAACTCATCCTGCCATTTTCATTTCCCCAGTTTATCTCTTCGTCGACTTCCAAGAGAGTTCTCGGATCATTGCCCTTTGATTATATCTAGTTTCTTGCAGGACCATGAATGGTGTCCTTTCTATTTCTTAGACTGTTGGATTCAATACCCAAATTTCAAGCACATCATTGAAAACTTCTGGAATGATGCATGCTCCCTTCACCCTGGCCGCTTCAAATTTCTCAAAAAGCTCAATCATATTGCAGTCAGATTGAGGCTATGGAATAAGCTTTAATTTGGAAATCAAGAAGTTGCCCTTCAACGAACCCTTTCAGCTATCAACATACTAGAGGAAAAATATGAAGAAAAAGCTATAACCAACCAATAGCAGGAGCATTTAGACTTTCTGTTAAAAGATCACTGGGTTCGCAACAACCACATTGAATCTATTTGGAGGCATAAATTAAGACAGATGTGGTGCAAATTGGGTGATAGAAATAGCAAGTTTTTTCACTTAATTGCCAATTTCAGGATAAATCATCTATCCTAAAAATCCACCATAATGGCAACACTTTTGATTCTCAACAGGGTATTAAGCAGGCTGCTGTGGATTATTTCTCTGAGCCGTATGACTCCCCCTCTGAAAGAAAGCCGCAATTAAATCCTTTGGGTTTCAAGTGCCTCTCTAAAGAATCCTCTGAATGGCTGGAGTAGGAAATCACAATGGAAGAAGTGAAGCGCAGTGTATGGGGTTGTGATAAGTCAAAGAGTCTTGGACCAGATGGTTTCAACTTCAAATTCTACAGATTAGCATGGGATTTTATTGCTCAAGACATCCTTGATATAGTCTTAAGCTTCTTCAGAACTGGAAGGCTACCTAAAGGAATCAATACAACCTACATAACTCTCCTCCCCAAGACAATAGACCCCATAGAGTTTAAAGATTTTCAACCCATCAGCATGATTCATGGTATCTACAAGATCATTGCTAAAATCCTTGCGTCCAGATTGATGACTGTTATGCAAGATATCATTAGCATTAACCAATCAACGTTTATAGCAGACCGCAACATTATAGATGGCTTATGATTGCAAATGAGTTGGTGAGTGATCTAAAAAAGCCAAAAGCGGCAGGTTTGATTTTCAAGATTGATTTCCATAAAGCCTTCGACTCGGTCTCCTGGGATTACCTAGATGATATCATGGGTTATATAAGGTTTGGCAGAAAATGGAGAAGCATGATTAATAAATGTCTTTCTTCATCAAAACTCTTGGTCTTCATCAATGGATCTCCTTCAAAATAATTCTCTATTCGACGAAGACTGCGTCAAGGAGACCTGATTACCCCTTTTCTGTTTGACATAGCTGCTGAGGGCCTCTCGATCCTCTTTCAAAGGGCATCTAGTGGGAACATTCTCAAAATGTTGCAATTCGCATCAGGAATTTGCTTCAGCCATTTATAATATGCAGATGACATGCTAATATTCATCCCGACAGATATTGATCAGTTAGTTCAAGTCAAAAGAATTTTGAGATGGTTTGCTCTGATTTTAGGCCTTCACATAAACTTCCATAAAAGCTCCATTATTGGTATATATCAATGTCTACGATCACTTGTGCTTGCGCTTGGCTACATCTATTTTTTGTTGATTAGACTTCCAAGCAAATATCTTGGCATGCCACTGAGAGCCAATCCATCTCGTATCTCCACATGGAAGCCAGTGATAGAGAAGTTTCGTAATTAAAAGGCTTCATATGGTAAAAGAGAGATTATTAAGCATGGTTGGTCGTCTTTGTTTTATTTAAAATATCCTTAATTCCCTGTTTATATATTTTATGTCCGTATTTAAGATGCCAAAAGGGGTAGGCAAGCTTCTTTCATCCATCCAAATACATTTCTTGTGATGTGGATGTATCAAGCACAGATCTTTCTGAAGATCCAATAGAGACTAGTGATGTAGCTTTGAACAAGATCTTTGGCTGTCGAAATGGCTGCATCACTTGAAAATACTTGGTCAGAAGTGACAAGCCCTTATTGCTTACCAAGTTCTGGAAATAGTGATTGTCAAATAGATCAGTTGGGTTCCGATCAAGAGCTGTAGTCTTGTTCCCATCATCGGTTAGTGGACATGGATTCTGTAGACAGATACCTTACTTGATTCCATTGTAGCGTCCGGAGAACCAGATCCGGAGAAGTTGAACAATCTGTAGTTGAAGGTAGCCCCTTTTGCTAGTCCGATTGTGTGATCGAGTACCTTAATGAAATGACATAATATCCGATTTTCAGACTAATGAAATTATGCATGTAATTTACAGTTGAAGAACAAGTCCTTGTAGCACACAGCGTGGATGCAGTTCTCGTTAAGCGGATACCATCTCTGATAAGGCCATATTAGGTGATCTTGTACCTATCTCCCTCTCAAAAGCTAACTTATGCTGTGAGGCTTTCCCTCCTACTATGAACTCTCTCCACCATCCCCTTCCACAACCGACATACATTGGTGACATTCAAACATACTCCAACAAACCTACGATTAGTGTCATCCACTCCTTCAAATTGGGGCAGGGAGTTGAAGATTTGCTCCAGTCTGGTTAGCCACTAGTCTATCTCTTCTTCCGAGCAGAACTTTCCATGATTTCCCCCCTCTCTGCCGACATATTGTAGCTCAAAATCATCTACAAATACTGCATATTTAACATGATAAACAGAGAATATTGGACTAACACCACTACATTGACTTTCCACATAACTTTTTATTGCATCAACAACTTCAAATCCCCTTGCTGAATTTAGGTTCGGCAGGGTAAACTTCTCATCATCATCTCCTCTCCATTGACAGGGAAAAAAATATTTTTGAAGTGTTGTTTAAGTTTATTGATCGACTATAGTTTTTAGCCTCTTTTTATTTTGTTTATTCAGGTTCTGGCAGTCATAAGTTAACAGGGGCTATGAATCATTACTCCTCAAAAACAAGCATGATCCTCTAAACAGTCGAGGGGTTCCCTTTTTTGTGGCTCAAGCTACTGATTTTATTATTAGGTCCCCTATATTTAATGAGTTCTTCAATTGGGTCCCTCGGTTAACTTCCATCGACCATAAGTGACTGTAATCTGATGTAATAATGGGCCTAAACGACTGGCCCAATTTTGCACCCTTACATCAGAATATCAGAGGGATCTAATTCAGAAAAAAATGAAAGATGGGGGAACCGATTGAGAATATCGATGGTTTGGAAACTACAACGAGAAACTTCTAATAGGGAGACTAATTTGAGATTTGCCAACAAGAAATTAAAATCAGGGCATGAGAAATTTGTGGAGCTTACAAAAATCAATTAACAAGCAAATTGATCATTTGTCATCCTTTTTCATTGGTGACGTGGATCATTTCTCGTCTTTTCCATCCTTCAAGTGACTAGAATTTACTTTGTACCATTGCTAGCTGCTTAACTAACTGCCAAACATAAGTTGGCGCTAAGGATAACGGACACCACGTGTCAGACTGAGAACAGACCACGTGTCAAAATCCCATTAAGATATTTTTCTCATCTGGTTCCTTAAAGACCACTAACCAACTTAACTGAACAAACACTCAGTCTTACTAGATTCTTCGCTCCAACAAAATAAAAATGGCTCTAAAATTTCATGCTGCCATTCATTTAAGCTTGCAATTGAGCCCATCTCCTACATTATTTGCACCATCATTTTGTAAGCCTCGGAAACTCTTGAAATCATCAGTAAAAAAAACTCATGTTTGTCAATCCTCTCTTGTCGATGAACAACAGCAGCAAATTTCATTCAATGAGCAAGAAAATCAGCTGATAAATGCCCTTGTTGGCATCCAAGGCAGAGGAAAATCAGCATCCCCTCAGCAACTCAATGTACGTCTTCTTGTTTTCCCTCTATTTCTTGATGAGATGCTGTGGTTGTTTTAAATGTAATGGGACTTTTTGTCAGGAGGTGGGACATGCAGTTAAAGTTCTTGAAGGCTTAGAAGGAGTGTCTGAACCTGTAAGTGATAAGTTTTTGGAATCTTGATTAGTGGGATTTCTCTTCTTTTGTTTTTTTTTGTATATAATTCCAGATTTTGATTAAAATTGTTAAAGTTTGATAGGTTTCTTTTTGTTTTTGGGTTTTATGTCAATGTTTGTTTACTTTGGAAACTAGAGTAAATCAAATTAAAGGCAGTTTATTTTTGTTTGCAGCATGATTGATTTCATAAGATTAGTTGGAGTCATCTGTAATTAGCCTAAAAAATTGACAAGTAAATTATTTTGGATAATGGGAGGGGCAGATGAAATTGTAATGATGTGTTGGATCTTGTGATTGTTATGAATTCTGATGATTCTGAGCACCCACAGACAGGCTCGAACTTGATCGAAGGTCGGTGGCAATTAATGTTTACGACTAGACCTGGGACAGCATCTCCAATTCAGGTTAGATTGCAATTTGTTGCCATACATTTTTGTTGTGCTTTTCATGTAACTTAGTTCCTTAGTGTAAAATATTGGAATTTGTCCTAATTTTCATGTGACAACATCGGGATTGGATCTACTTTTCTGGTGCTTTTGTGTCATTAGACAATTTAGAAATCATCTGAGTAATATAAAACTATACATCAGTTTTTTAAATTAAAAAGGTTATTTGATATAATATCATAATTTTAATTATGAATTCTAATTTCTCCGCTTTTACTTTATTTTCAGTGTGGGTTTGTACAAGTTTCGAGTCCAATAAAACTTTCTCCCGAGAAAATATATTAGAAAGTAATATAAAATTATTCTTAAATTTCACCGAATAATTTAAAGTTTTCGTTTGAAATAGTTTTATTTTGACAGAAACTCCAAAATCGCAAAAGTGGATTTGCTGGGTTGATACCATTTTGAATAGCATAAATTTCTCCCAGTGCATTTTGTGCTCATTCTGGCCATGTGCTTTGCAATATGCTGCAGAGAACATTTGTTGGTGTTGACTTCTTCAGCGTATTTCAAGAGGTATACCTTCGGACAAATGATCCTCGTGTGTCCAACATTGTACAATTCTCAAATGCTATAGGCGAGCTGAAAGTAGAGGTATGAATCCACTATCTTTTCTAGTAAGTTATAAGCTTTTCCACCAGAAAAGTCTCATCATACACCATTAGCCACCTCGATTAAGCGATGTGAGGGACGAGCCAGTCAGCCGGGCCCATCAAGTCTTTGCACTCTAGTCATCTTTTCATTTTTGAAAGCATGGCCTTAGAATAGAAGAAGGGACTAGGACAATCAGCATAGATCGATGCAATGGTTTCTCCTTTAACCTTAAGAAGTATCTGACATGCACATGCATCTTCAGAGCTATGCAAAAATGCTTTGACTAGGTATTTTTCTCTTTTAAATGATGCATATAGTGAACCATGTAGAGGTTATAGCCCCAACTTCCATGCATCTGAAGTTCATGTTTCAAGCTTTGTTATGAATGATGACCCACTCCTCTTTCTCTTACACCATGCACATTTCATTTTTGTATCAGGCAGCAGCAACAATTGAAAATGGAAAGAGGATCCTTTTCCAGTTTGACAGAGCAGCCTTTTCTTTCAAATTTTTACCATTTAAGGTTCCATATCCAGTGCCATTTAGGCTTCTTGGTGATGAAGCAAAGGGCTGGCTGGACACCACATACTTGTCTCCATCTGGAAACCTTCGCATCTCGAGAGGAAATAAGGTATGTAAGAACTACATGATCTTGAGCATACTAAATTCAGTGTATATGCTGTTACCTTCTCTATTGGTGGGTGGTAGATACTAATGATATTGGTTCAGAAGTTTTCTTTTGGTTTCATTTGCTGAAGTCATCAAGCACTGTTTCTGTAGTGCAGGGCACCACCTTTGTGCTCCAAAAGAAAACTGAACCTAGACAAAGATTGCTGTCAGCAATTTGGACAGGAACCGGAGTTCTAGAGGTAAAATTACAATCGTCTTTCTAGACCCTGTCAGAGGACGTGCTTTGTTAGCCAATATAGCTCCACGTTGCTAATTACAGAGCTATAAGCTTTGCAGGCAATCAATGAATTTATAAAGTTAAATCAGAATGTTGCTAAAGATGAAATGGAACTCATCGATGGAGAGTGGCAGATGATATGGAGTTCACAGGTGATTGTGTGATGATGATTGCACAGATTTATTTATTTAATGAAGAAACTTGAATTGCCTATAAAATTATTCTTAAAACTTCATCTAATAACTTAAATTTTTAGATTATAATGATTTTCTGACATGGTATCAAAACCTAAATGATTAAAATCTCACCACTGTATTTTATCTAATTAAATTATAAAAATTGAGTAGAATAATATAAAAATGTTTTTGAAACCTCAACTAATAGTTTAAGTTTCTGGGTTGAGATTGTTTTTTGACATGTGCATCAGCACCATGAATAATGTCTCTAGATGGTAGTAAAAGGATGTTGATAATCTATCATTGAATCATTCAAATTCAAGCCACTTTCTTCTTATAACGCATTCAGATAATAAATTATTTAAATATTTTACTTGTCACTGATTCTTAATTAGCTCTTAATATGATTTTTTTGTCAGTTCTACTCTACCTAGATCCAAATAGCAATTTTTATGATGCAGATGGAGACAGATAGTTGGATAGAGAATGCTGGCAGAGGTCTAATGGGAAAGCAGGTAAGCACAAAGGATGTCAATATTCTTCTTCATGTTAAATCTTTCTGCATACTCAATCTTCTTTACAAATCACATCCTTACTCCCTCACCCTCTACTCCTGCCATTTCAGATTGTCACAAAGAACGGACAGTTAAAGTTCGTCGTCGACATCTTGCTCGGTGTCAGGTTCTCCATGACAGGAACATTTGTGTAAGTCTCTCAGCACTTTGTGGGGATCTACAGAGAAGAATTGCAAGTAAAACTGATATGGCACAAACTATTGGCAGGAAATCAAGTCCCAATACATATGATGTTAAAATGGATGATGCAGCCATCATTGGTGGCATGTTTGGACTCCCTGTGGAGATGGAAACCAAGATTAACCTAGAGTTGCTGTAAGATTTCTGGTCTTAGATACTATCAAATTGCATGATCCCATGATGGTTTTCTCCGCTGACCATTAACAAGAGACGGTATACATGTTGTTGCAGATATAGTGATGATAAAATCAGAATCAGTCGAGGGTACAAAAACATTGTGTTTGTGCATGCACGAACAGATGGAACAAGGCAGAAATAAACCACTTGGTGGATCAACCAAGGAGAATTTGCATCTTGTTTCTGTCAGTTTTCTTGATGCATCTTTGACAGAATATTAGAAAGAGGAAATTGTGAGTGTTCTTATTCAATTTGTATTACATATATATATATAGCATACAGAACATTGGTTTTTCTTTTATTTTCCCTTCCCTCTTTTTTTCCTTGTGTAGAAAATTGAACTAATAATAGTGTACCTGCTTGTCAGCTAAATGGAGATAAAATCTGATAGATTTTTATGAAATTCAGGAGTAAATATTAATACTTGATGAATCCGTTTTGAAGAGATAAACGGATATAAAAAAAAAATTTTAAAAAAAAAAGCATAATGATAAGAATATTTTCACGTTGAACAAGTATTATATATTTTCAAGGAGTTGTTAGGTATTATTTTCATTTTTGGAAACAAAAACGTAAAAATGGTTTGTTATTGATTTTTTTTAATGAAAAAAATAAAACCAACTATTATCAGAAGTTTTTTAAACACTTAAAATTCTCAAAAAATAATCTTTTATTTTAAGACTTTTGAGAACAAAAACGGAAAACATTAATAAAACCTACAACCCCAAACAAACACAAAACGACAATAATTTTGGGAGACTGTGACTCTACGTCGATGGTCCGCATCTGTGCGTTGAGGTAATAGCCCATGAAAGTTGGCCAATCAAACCCATATTCAAGCCTAGCCTTTTGGTTTGCTTTAAAACCATGGGAACTCATCTAGAATAGGCAATATTTGGGCCCTAAAACCTTCCATACGCAAGCTTCCATGTTAATTTTGTGATTGAATTTTTTTTAAAAAAAAGATTCGAATATATAATTTAAAAACTATCACAACCTGTAGAAAAGTTAAACTAGGGAGTTGTCACTATATAATTTATATTATTAACTAATTTTAATTAAAAAATAAAATAAAAATGATAAGATTAGAATTTGTAATTGAATGATTATCAAAATTATGATATCATATAAAAAAAATAATCTAAATAGATAAATAAAATGTTTTATCCGATAGTTCTATATATATTATAAAAAAGAAAGGCCACCGGCTAACAAGTAATTGCAGCATGCAGCAGCCACCATGATGTCAGGTCTCCTCCGGGGGAAGAGCTATCGGATATAAACATGGTGCGAAAGGGAGGAATAAATCGCAGGCATGTGAAAGGGTCTGTTTATCAATACATAATCAAATCCAAGTTAATATCTTATTCAATTTAATTAAGAATTTAAATCAACCTAATTTTAAATCCGGAATCATTGGAGTCAACCTAACGTAAGTTGGATTTAACAAGGGAAAAAACAAATAGAAAAGGAGGGCAAAGACGCTCCTCCGTGCGAGCTAATGGCAGAAATTGAAACCGTTAAAAGAATTGCATGCGTGACACATTGCCTTTACCCCTTCGAGCTTTAGAACCTGTTTGACAACACGAAGAGATCAACTTGGATTAAACCCTCCTGATCCGTTACGTAAAAGAATTGCATGCGTGACACGTTACCTTATCCCTTGTATGTTTCACAAGCGTGGAAGGCACGGTCACCATCACCAGCATCACTCCAAGTAAAAATATAGAGATTGAGATAAGATATAGTGAGCATTTAGCGGGGGAACATGATCTATAATAATTACTTGACCACAGCATGCTCTTGGAAGGTAATTTAATGCAATTTAAATTCATATCGATTTAAATGATATATAGAATTTAGTATGATATTTTAGTCCAAGACTTTCTTTGATCAATTCAACCAGGATTATTAAATCCAACACCCTTAACTTAGACAATGTTTTTTTATAAAAAAAAATCAAATTAAATTTTGATAGAATCACAATTTACGAGTCAATTTTAGATCAACTTTTTTAAAAACCTAACCCAACAAGATATCTTGGGGGCAAAAATATATAAAGTGTATTTAGCATCCCTTTTTCTCGTGAGCTTTTTCCTTGTCAAGTAATATTAAGCAACCTAGTCTTTTTTACATTATTTCAGGCCCAAAGATCATGACCTTGTTTGCCAACCAAACTAAGGTAACGCGGTCTACACAGAAAGGGAATAGCCATCAATTGAAGTAAGGCCACCCCTGTAACCACACGAAGAGTGCATTTGCTCTTTAGACAAAATTTAAAGGAAAAATCTTAGTCTTCTCATGCAGCTGTGATGTTTGAAATATTCTTATGGACATAATTAAAAGTATACTCTACTATAGGACCCCTTGTATCCAAAGGAAAAAAAA
>Ga0325411_1002093_pt1 | contig 22418 bp, 14 predicted proteins | sample PopdelMetagenome_13_FD_206181 | JGI IMG/M metagenome (GOLD analysis project Ga0325411, IMG submission 206181) | Populus deltoides microbial communities from Bellville, Georgia, United States - Xylem-PdIQD-R4 | ecosystem: Host-associated > Plants > Phyllosphere > Stem > Wood/Secondary xylem... | reverse complement strand
CTATGAGCTGAGCCCATGTCACCCTTGGTTCGATAAGATATCAGACCCAACACACTTGGGTCCAGCTAAGAGTTGAGCCCAAGTCATCGTGGATATAGCAAAATGCCAGATCCAATACATTTTGGTGCAGCGATGAGTTGAGCCCAAGTCTTTATAGTCTTGTAAGATACTAGACCCAATACACTTAGGTATAGCCATATACGAAGTCGAAGTCATCGTGGGTCTAGCAAGATACCAAACCCAACACATTTGAGTCCAGCCACGATCTAAACCCAAGTCATCATGGATCTAGCAAGATGTTAGACCTTACATACTTAGGTTCAACCATGAGTCGAGCCCAAATCATCATGGATCTGACAAGATGTCAAACTCAACACACTTGGGTTCAGTCATGAGCTGAGTCTAAGGCATCATGGGTCTGATCAGTTGCCAGACCTATTTCCTATAGGTTTGGCTACACATCAGACCAGTCAATCTTTAAAATCCATGTTAAGACCACAGAGTTCTATCTAAAGATTATTGATATGACAGTTTCATGTCAGAAATAATCATCTCCCTACACTTGTAGGTGTATAAAAGATCTTCTAATGACCTACAATATGTGTATAAAAGATCTTCTAATGACCTACAATATTTCTATCTTATTAATTATATATAAGGGATATTTATTCGTCATTAATGATGTGTAAGGAATATTTATCCCTCATTATTGTTATCAAAAGCTAATGACTTTCCGGTCCTTCTACTCCTTACAGATGACAAGGTTTGGGGGCTATGAATACCCCCTTAACCTCCTAGGTAAAATGTTTATTTTTTCTACTCTCCAAACTTATATATCTTAGTGCTTAGAGTATTAATCACATAAAAACAAGAAAAAACATTCTTCTTGTTGGAATTTAAGGTTTTTTCTTTCATTTATTACCATTTTCGCTTAAAGTTACTGATTTTATCATCGGATGGTTTTTAAGTCTCATCGATAATGATTGTTTTGCATGTACCAGTCTTCTATCATCAATTTTAGAGTTTATGGGAAAAGAAAAAGGAAATATTAACATGAATATCTGATTAACCATTATTCAAATACCAAATAACCTTATTCCTAAGCATATTAGATTTTAGGACATCATCAGTTGGCATCGTTTATGAAAAACACTTTTAAAAAGCTATTAATTATCCTATTGTTTTATTGAGATTCCTATTTATTATTAATGATAACAATCAAGAAACTCTGGCATGGGACATGTAATTGATCTCTCTGTCACAACAAATACTCCTGCACATCCAACCCTTCAACAACTTATTGATTAGGTGCAATTTCTCACCTAAGTAGTGTTGGCGAATCAACAAATAAAAGAAAACACACTTCAACAAGTCTCAGTATCATCTCATCAAGCTTTCATATCCTCCTTACCACCTTCATAACATTAGGTCGTACTAGTGCTCATAGACGGTTACACTACCTCAAGGAATATGGGTAGAATGAATCTATAAGAGGTTTTCAGCTTAAAGATCATCCAACCATTCCAATGAGCATACACACTCTTATAGCACTCGAGCATGCAACATATATTCTAGGCATTTATCTAGCCATCATAGGAAGGAGCCTAGCCATAAATCTTGTCATATCATGCTAGAAACATAGAGTTCCTCATCGCTTTATACACAAAAAAGAGTGGATAGTAGCCTAAAAAGGAATACATGCAAGAAGAGGCTTACCCTTCCGCATCAAATTCAAGATTTTTTTCTATTAAGACAAGTGTTGAACACTCGTATACCTAACGATTGCATCTCTATCAAGATGACATTGGATAACTATAATGGTCTCACAGACTCAAGGAAACATGTATATAATATGCGAAGCAGCTTGAAACTAGTTCTCTAAGATAGCCATGTCATATGTATAATCCTCCACATAACCTTTAAGGGGTTGTTTATGTAGGGTACAAAAACTTAGAGTCAGGCTCCATTACAAGCTTCAATGATCTATATGCCAAGCTAGTGGAATGATTCAACACAAGCATTCCAACAATGAAGAGTTCTGTTGAACTCTTTAGGGTCACTTAGGCAGCTGATGAGTCCACATAAGCACACCTGAAAAGGTTCAATGAGGAATTAAGGTCGAAGAATTGATTGAGCTTGTAGCTTCTAAAGATCTAATCGGTGGAGTGAAGGGAAAAGCTCTATAGAAAGAATTGTATGCTTCACCGAATAGAAGCTTGTTGAAAGTAAAGCAATCCATGAAAAATCATATTTGGGTAGAGAAAGCAAATGTGTTGCGTCATGGTCCTTCCTATTTTTCTAAAGACAAATAGCCAAAAAGGTCTTCCAAGCAGAATCCTTTTCCTAGGATGGACAATAACCCTAGGAAAGGTTAAAAGAGACTGATCAGAGAATGCTTAGGCTACCTTAAAATACGTACCAACCCATTGAACATTACCCTTATAAAAGTCATCATAGCTATTAAAAGTAACGAGTTTGTTCGTTATCCTTCACCCATGAAATCTCCACCAATTACCCATACATCCAGGAAGTCTTGTTTGTTGCACAAAGACAAAAGACATGATATAAAGGATTGTTATATCTTGAAGAAAGAGATTGAAAGATTGATAACTAAAATCTACCTCAACCAATTTTTAAAGAGGGATTCTCACCATGAATAGAACAGAGAAGAGCTGGTCAATCTATGCCGACACCACCTGAAATCAATATGATCTTGGGTGGTACCTCTATAGAAGGTGATTCTAATAATAGGAAAAGAAAGTATAGGAAGTAGGCCCTCACAACTGTTCGTTTATTAAACCAATAGCTCGAGCCCATCGTCTTCACCCCTAGAGATGAAAGGGGAATAACTTTCTTATGTGAAGATGCTCTAGTCATCACTACAGTTCTTTCCAACCATCAAGTACATCGAGTGTTAGTGGTTGATGGCAGTGTATTCATTATCCTCTCCAATTGAGTAATGACCTGGATGGGGATACACCTCTTAAGACTAACTCCAGTGAAGACTCTCCTTATTGGGATAGAAAGCTTGGGCATACCAATGTAGGGTGTCATAGAAATCTCAGTCACCAATGGCATTCCTCTTAAATATGTCTCCCTTCAGCAAACCTTTATGATTATTGACATGACATTGACCTATAACCCTATTTTGGGTAGACCACTCCTCCATCATATTAATGCAATCATCAACCCTAGGAACTTAGCACTAAAATTCCCAACTCAAAAGAGAGTGAATAAAGTGTGAGGGAATCAAGTAACTTCAAAAACATTATACCTCTACTTGCTTGAAGGGCAAAAATTTCCTGGTATTAAACCACCAAAGATCCTTGAAAAAAAATTAAAGGTTTGAATTGAAGTTGCTGAAGAATTGAGGGATGTCATTCTAGAAGAACATGAATATATCGTCATGAATATGGGCTCCACCCTAACACCAGCATAATACTAGTCATTGACAAAGCTCCTTTATATCCAAAGATTTATTTTTTCAACAAACACCTCTAACATGCCAAGAATTAGTCCAAAAGTTGTAATTCACCAATTAAAGGTTGATTAAAATGTTCATCTAGTCCACTAGAAGAAGAGGAATTTTAAGGTTAAAAGACATAAAACAATGACACAAGAGGTAGATAAACTTTTGGTTGCTAGTTTTATTAGAGACCTGATGTACCATATCTAGTTAACGAGTATGATGATGGTCAAGAAAAGCAACGATAAATGGCAAAAATGTGTGGACTTCACAAATCTGAACAAAGTTTGCCTAAAAGATAGTTATCATTTCTCCAAGATTGACTGTCTAGTTGATGCCACTACAGGTTTTAAATATTTAAGCTCCTTGAATATTAATTAGGGGTATCATCAAATCTCCATGCAACTTGACGATAAGGAAAAAACAACCTTCATAACTAAAGGAGGAACTTATTGCTATAGAGAAATATCATTCGAACTGAAGAATGTTGGAGCTACTTACCAATGAATAGTTAATAAGATATTTAAGAATTGACTCGGGAGAAATATGGAGGGATATGTTAATGGTATGTTGGTAAAGAGCATGGCATTTGAGCAACACCTCCTAGACCTAGAAAAAGTTTTCTTTATATTAAGTCGTCACCAGATGAAACTTAATCCTTTCAAGTGTGTCTTTGCCATCAAAGAATAAACATTCTTAGGTTTTCTAGTTAGCTCCAAGGGAATCGAGCTAAATCCAGAAAAAATTCAAGTCATACTAAATAGGACTCTTCCTTTAAATTTAAGTGGACTTTAAATTGTGAGAAGGCTTGAGAAGAGCTTAAAATTCATATTTCATTTCCCAAGATCTTATCTCAAGTAAGGGAGAATGAAAACCTCTTTTTTTACCTAGGGGTGACAAATTCAGCTTTGAGCTTTGTTTTGGTAAGAGAGGATAAATGAATACAACATCAAGTTTACTACTTCAGTCATATTCTTTATGATGACAAAACAATATAAACTATCTCTTGCTCTGGTAAGTGCCTTCAAGAAGTTGAAAACATACTTCCAAGCTTGCCAAGTTATAATCTTAACAAATCAACCTTTGTGATAGATTCTCTGCAAGCTAGAAATGTTTAGACACCAAGCTAGATGGACTATTAAATTAAGAGAGTATAGCCTTCAATATAAACCTAGAAGAGCTATAAAAGGTCAAGCCTTAAAATACTTATTGTTGAATGCTCTTTTAAAGGTCTTATAAAGACATCTAAATCCCCATCTTCAACCACAACTTCTTTTACTATACCGAAGGCCCTAGTAGAAAAACCGCTGATGATCCCTACTTGGAAATTTTATGTTAATGGCCCTTCCAATATTAATAGAAAAAGTTAGGATAATGTTTGTTAGTCTTAAATAACAAATAATTGAATATAAAGTTTGTTCTGAGTTCCCAACTACAATAATATATTAGAGTATGAAGCTCTTCTAGCAGGATTACACCTTGTAACGCCTTGAATGCATACCCACTTCAAACTTATAGTGACTCCTAGTTAGTGGTTTGTCAATGCTAAAGAATGTATGAAGCTAGAGAGTTGACCTTTCAATAGTATCTTCAAAAGGTTCAACCTTATTTGAAAGATGGAGACAAGAACATTTCAATCACTTACATTCCAATGGAAGATAATCACCATGCATACCTTTCTTGGACCGAGTCATTGGACCATTTGGAACATGTAATGGGTCCTTGCTGGTGTTTCTATGCTGGTCCACATCATCCCCTCTCTCATCGAAAGGATTCGACCTCGAATCAAAATCTGTGTCAAACAACATAAGATCAGCAACATTAAAGGTAGCACTAACACCATACTCACTTGGAAGGTCAATTTATATGCGTTGTCATTGATTCTCTCTAAAACCTGAAATGGACTATCACTACAAGGCTGTAATTTTGATTTCCTTTGGTTAGGAAATCGTTCCTTGCACATGTGCACCCAAACCCAATCACCAGGTTGGAAAACAACCAGTTTACGTCCCTTATTTGCTTTAGAAGCATAAAGTCTGTTCTTTTTCTCTATTTGTAGTCGAACTCCCTCATAGAGTTGTCTCACCATCTTTGCCTTCTTTTCACCATCTAAACTTACCTTTTCTTCAAAAGGCAAAGGAATTAAGTCCATAGGAGTCAATGGATTAAAACCATAAACAATTTCAAATGGAGAAAAACCAGTGGTCGAATGCACAGTTCTATTATAAGAAAACTCAACAAAAGGCAAATATTCTTCCTAACTCTTTAAATTCTTTTGAATTATTGCTTGCAAAAGTTGGGATAATGTTCTATTCACTACCTCAGTTTGTCCATCTGTATGAGGATGACATGTTGTCGAAAATAAGAGTTTAGTTCCCAACTTTCCCCATAAAGTCTTCCAAAAATAGCTAAGGAACTTAACATCACGATCTGACACTATACTCTTAGGAATGCCATGCAAACGTACAGTATCCCTAAAAAACAAGTCTGTGATATGACATCATCCGTTTTATTGCATGCAATGAAATGCGCCATTTTAAAAAACCTATCAACCATAACAAAAATAGAGTCTCTACCTTTCTTTGACCTAGGTAAACCTATAACAAAGTCCATAGAGATATTTATCCAAGGTTCAGTAGGCACAGGTAATGGTGTATATAGTCCATGCGGTTGTACTCTAGATTTTGCCTTTCTACAAGCTATGCACTGTTCACAAATTCGTTGCACATCTCTTTTCATCTTTGGCTAATAATAATGCTCATGCAATACATCCAAAGTTTTTGCAACCCCAAAGTGACCTATTAAACTACCCCATGTGCTTCGCAAACAAGCAATTCACGCAAAGAACTAGCAGGAACACACAATCTATTCTCTTTGAACAAATAACCATCCATCGAATAATACTTAACAAAAGCCGAATGTCCACATGCATTATAAATCTCGGCAAAGTCAGAATCATTATCATACAATTCCTTCACATATTCAAAGCTAAACAATCTAGTATTCATTGTGTGTAAAAGAACATACCTGCGCGAAAGTGCATCAGCTACGATGTTCTCTTTGCCTTGCTTATACTTGATTATGTAAGGAAATATTTCAATGAATTCAACCCATTTTGCATGCCTCCTATTCAACTTACCTTGTCCTTTTAGATGTTTCAAGGACTCATGATCGGAATGGATTACGAACTCTTTTGACCACAAGTAATGTTGTCATGTCTCAAGTGCTCTTACCAATGCATAGAGTTTTTTGTCGTAAGTGGGATAATTCAAGGTCGCTCCACTTAACTTCTCACTAAAATATGCAATAGGTCTCCGATCCTACATCAAAATAGCACCTATTCCCATTCCAGATGCATCACATTCTATTTCAAATGCTTTCGTAAAGTCAGATAAAGCCAAAACAGGTGCAGAACATAATTTATCTTTCCAAAGAACAAAAGCCAATTCTTGTTCCTTCCCCCATTTAAACCCAACTGACTTTTTAACAACTTCATTCAAGGGTGTAGCTATTGTATTGAAATCTTTCACAAAACGCCTATAAAAACTAGCTAAGCCATGAAAACTCCTTACCTCACTTACCGATTTGGGTGTAGGCCAATCCCGGATGGCCTTAACTTTCTCCTCATCCATCTCGATACCCTGTGCAGTTACAACATAGCCAAGAAACACAATTTTCTCCATGCAAAAGGCATACTTTTTAAGATTAGCATACAATTTCTCACTACGCAACACACTAAGTACATTACGCAAATGATCAAGATGCTCAGTTAAGTTCTTGCTATAGATCAGAATGTCATCAAAATACATAACCACAAACTTACCGATGAATGCACGCAACACATGATTCATTAAACACATAAACGTACTAGGTGCATTTGTAAGTCCAAACGACATTACTAACCATTCATACAAACCATGCTTAGTCTTAAATCTTGTTTTCCACTTATCACCTTCTTTCATTCTAATTTGATGGTACCCACTTTTCAAGTCGATTTTAGAGAAAATACAGGATCCATGTAACTCATCTAACATGTCATCAAGCCTAGGAATGGGGTGTCTATACTTTACCGTTATGTTTTTGATGGCTCGACAATCAACACACATCCTCCATGTTCCATCCTTCTTAGGCACAAGTAGCACAGGTACAGCACACGACTCATACTCTCACGAATGTAGCCCTTTTCCATCAGCTCATCAACTTGCCTTTGAAGCTCTTTCATCTCCTCGGGATTGCTTCTATAGGTTGTTCGGTTAGGAATTGAAGCTCCGGGTATGAAATCAATTTGATGCTCTATCCCCCTCAATGGTGGTAATCCGCTAAAAGTATTGTCGGGGAACACCTCATCAAACTCCTGCAACAAAGCAATAGCAACACTAGGAACAATATGATCAAGATCATTAGTATTAAAGTAAGCCTCTTTGTACACAAGTAAAATCATTGGCTTGTTAGTGAAAAATGCAGATCTAACCTCACCCTCTTTAGCATAAAAATTGGGTTGTTTCTTTAGTTTTTCCGCACAATTCTCATCACCTTTACTGACTTTCTTCACTCCTCTTGTCTTACCTCCACTCTCGGCCAGATTTAGGTGTTTTTGAGTTGTGGTCGAATGGTTTGATTTGTTTGGAGTGTTGGCTGAATATTTGTTTGTGTTTGGATGGGTGGACAAATGGGTTGTAGTGGTTTGAGTTCTAGCCGAATCTGATGGTCTTCTCTCCCCTTGTTCCTCACCTTGATTTTCTCTCCCCATCACCTCATGCTCACTTTTTAGCTTTATTTGATCATCATACACCTGTTTGAGTGTAAGAGGTACAAGAGTGATGGTTTTACCATCTTTTACACTAGTATATCTATTTTTAACCCCATCATAAATTGTCTTCCTATCATATTGCCATGGTCTCCCCAATAAGATGTGACTTGCTTGCATTGGCACCACGTCGCACAGAACTTCATCAACATATTTCCCAATCGAAAATGGAACCACAACCTGTATAGTCACTTTCACTTCACCACTATCATTCAGCCATTGCAATCTATATGGTTTAGCATGCTTAACAGTACACAAATTCAGTTTGCCAACAAGGGTGATACTACAAACATTAACACAACTTCCACTATCTATAATTAAACCACACACCTTGCTTTGTACATAACAATGCGTATGCAAGATGTTCTCCCTTTGTTGATTAATTTCATCTTTCTTTACCTAAACCTGAAGTGTTCGTCTTATAACCAAGGACTCCCCAACCGGTAATGCTAACTCATCCCCATCACTATCCTTCAATGGTGGCATGCCTTCATAATCAGATCTGTCACTTTCAGATTCCATAACACCATTATCTCTAATCATCATGATTCTCTTGTTTGGACAATCTGAAGCATAATGTCCATATCCTTGACACCTATAACATTTAACATCACGGTTATGTTTAGGTTGAGTTTCAGATTTACCTTTGGCATTAGTAGGAACATCAACTTTAGCCTTTGGTGGTTCAATTCTAGAAGGAACAAAGGATCTTGGCCGGACAGTACCCTCTCTCTTTAGATTTGGCTTCCAAGATGATGAAGAGCCTGAATTAAACGCTGGTCGAGCATGTCCCTTCCGAAGTTATCTCTCCACCTTCGTAGCCATGTGAACCATGTCCTCTAGCTCCACATAGTGCTGTAGCTCAACCACATTGGCAATGTCCCGATTCAACCCATTAAGAAATCTAGCCATGGTGGCTTCTCTATCCTCAACAACATTGGCCCGAATCATTGTTATCTCCATCTCTTTGTGATATTCATCTACTGTCTTATAACCTTGATTCAGACCTTGGAGCTTTAAATATAAGTCTCTGTAATAGTGGTTTGGCACAAATCGTCTCCTCATCAAGACTTTCATCTCCCTCTAAGTCTGAACGGGTCGCTCCTCATTCCTCCTAGATTACAATTTGATCCCACCAAATCAATGCATACTCCGTAAACTCAATTATCACCAATTTCACCTTTTTTTCTATTCAGAATAGCTATGGCAATCAAAAATCCAATCGACCTTTTTCTCCCACTCCAAACAAGCCTTGGGATCATTTTTACCTTGAAAGTTAGGAATTTTCAGTTTAATGGTGTCCAAGTTCCCATCCATATCTTCATAAGTGCCCATGCCACGAAAATTCACATTCCTCCTAGTCCTGTTCGGTCCAAACCTAATTCCTTGGCCAGCAGATGCAAAATCATAGTCATCTTCACCCGCATCGGCGTTTTCATTAACAAACTCTTCAAAATCATATCTGACATTCCGTACGGCCATACGGACCGTATTTCCTCGGTGATCAACCCCACTATTCTGTTGCTTTATTGAATTCACCTTATCTTTCAAATCCTTGCACCTTCTAGACAACAGCTTAAGTTCCTGGCCTATGGCTCGCAATTGGTCAGCGTTTTGTGTAGCTGATTCGTTGTTTTCAGACATTCTTTGAATCTGTAAAATTTCGTTAGTAGCATAAAATATATCCTCACACCTCCCGTGTATCATAAAAAAATCAAGGCTTTTCACTCTAATAAGCTCACTATGCCTTTTACCTCACAACTTGCTTTCTTTTGGTTCTTTAAGAACTGAAATCAACAAATCAAAGTCAGTAGCCTTTGCAGCGTACTCTAATTATAATTTTCAGACTCAAGAATCAATAAATATACTGAAAACAAAGCAAAACAAAACTAAGATTATGATTTTGCGAGTAGCAATGCAAATTCATACGAATTGTGGACGAAATGAAGACACGAAATAAAACAGAAGCGAATATTAGCAAAAATAGTTACTTGACTCCTAGATAACTCAAATATAATAGAAAAAAAAAGATTTGGACAAAACTAAATAGTAAGGATCACGTTTTGAAACTTGACTCAAATCTAACCTGTTACACAATTTTTACGTAACAGAATTGAAACCTAGACCAAACGATCTCGAAATGACCTCAAATTCAATATTTAGTATTATAATACTAATAAACAACAAAAATCAATTTATAGGTCATTCTTTTATGTCTAGGTACCCAAACCCCTAGTATGATCTGTTTGCGGCAGAATTGAACCCCCAATTAAAATCTCCAGAAGCCGATATCAAAATAAGCCCGAATTTAATATATGGTGCGATCTCATCCCCAATACATAGAATATGAAGTTTCAATTTATTCTAAAGTGTTTTGCTTATGGTTCACAAAGAGTAGTGTTTCTGAGGTAGAATTGAGCCTTGAATTAAAACCTCAAGCAAACATTATCATAATAAGCCCAAATTTGACATATGATGCAATCTCACTCCCAATAGACTGAATATGAAGTTTCAATTGATTTTGAGGTGGTTTGCTTATGGTTCACCAAGAGTTGTGTTTCTGTGGCAAAAATTGAATGATCCTTCAAATTTCAACTAATCCTTATCTCTCTTTCTTTTTAATATACTGATATGATTAGAGACAATAACAAGATGAAATATAACCTTTTTTTTTCTTAGATGACGCAGACACGAAGAACAAGAAGATGGACACAAACACTGAAAAACTTAAAGTAACACTACAAAAAACGAAAATAAAATAAGGATATATGACCTTGAAGCCTAGCTCTGATACCAATTGATGCAAACCTCGTGATCACATGGTGATGCACCCATAATCAAGATTGAGATATGATCCCGGAAAGCCGAAATAGGTCTGATAGGAGTGTGACACAATGGAAACCTGCCCCAAGGTACCAACACTATTGGATTGAGTAGAATGACGCCACGAAGCCAGTTAATCTTCGATAAGTCAAATTCAGTTCGTTCAAGAACTGAAGAATTCAAGAATCACTCTCACACGTTAAAACTAAAAAATTCAGAAGTAATTATCATCAAAGCTCCTGAAATTTTGGCTTACATGAGTTTAAATAGTTCTTGAAAAGTTAACCCTAATGAACCCCTTACGTGGACTTAAATGAGGTCCACTCAAAACTGACCCAAAACCCTAAACTGAAAAGTCCATAACTTAATCCAAACAAGTCTTGGATCATAACTGAAAACAAAGTATTAATTAAACCCAAACAAGCCTTGGGTTGTAGCTACCAAAATAAAACAAAGCCCATAATATTAAATCCATATTCTGTCATGAGAAGACGAGAAGGAAGTAAAATATTATAGAACTGATTCAAGGCTTATTTATAGCCTTCCATACAGTCCCTTAATCCTAGAAGCAAAAGGAAAAGGTTGCCACCCATATTGTTTCCAAGTTGTAGAAGGATTCTTTTGTTTCCTTTGCTATCCTCACCTCATGGCCCAAATAAGGTTGTGTTGGACCCCTCTTGCACATGGATAAGATGTACTAGGGTCTCCTCTTGATACTCTAATAGACCTTTCAATTCTGACTTGGTTGAAACATTCAAAACCAATGCATTCAATGCCTCTTTCAATACCTTTGTCTTGGACTGAGTCAATGGACCATTTGGAACATGTAATAGGTCCTTGCTGGTGTTTCTTGGCTGGTCCACATCAGAAAGTTACCTGGAACGGGAAAGCATGATTATGGTCGTCAGCTGTGGTGGAAGGTGGTGCTGCTGGCGGTTGTTGAACAGAGAATGGCTTGGACGGTGGTCGGCCCTTCTTCTTCTTCTCTGCATTTTTTCTTCTACTCTATTCTTCCTCTCGTTCTTTATTTTATTCCTTCTCCCTCTCTCTGGTCGTTCTTCTATTTCTGTGGTAGCAACTGTTGTTGCTCACGGTGCTGGTTGTAACGGTGGTGGCTGAATGTGGCTGCAGATGGTGGTTCCAGGCGGCGGCTTCTCCTCCTTTCTCCTCTATTTTTTCTTTTTCCTCTTCTTTTTGTTTATGTTTCTCTGTATATTCTTCAATTTCTAATGGTGATTGTGTGGTTATTAACGAAGGCTACTGGCGGTGGCAAGTTGGGGAGAGTTGAGGGTGGCCGGTGGTTTTTTTTTCTATGTTTTCCTCGCCCTCTGTTTCTGTTCTCCTGTTGCTCTTGCTTCTGCTGCTCCTTCTTTGGTCTCTAACGATGGTGGAGCTGATGTCGTTGAGGGTGCTGCTGGGGACGAAGCAGAATGACGGTGGCACAGCTTCCAACAGTGGAGGGAGAGAAACCAAAGAGAGAGAGATGAGTTACTGTTCTTCTCCCCTGTTCTTTTGTTTTTCTATTCTTTCCTTCTATTCTCTTGTCAGTTCAAGTCTTCCCCTCTCTGTTCGTCTACCTTGTTTTCAAAACGATCTCTGTTCCTTTCTCAAACAATCCCCTACTTCCTTCTCTCTATTCGGTTCTCCTTTTCAAGTTCGTTTCCCAAAATATTTGCCCCCCTCTGGTTTCCTTTTTTCCTTTTCCTCCTCCTCCTCCTCTCTCATGTTCATCCTCTATTGCTTCTCCAAAATTTTGCCACCCTTTTGGTTTCCTCCCCTCTGGTTTTTATAGGCAAGCGGAGAAAGAGTCCCCACTGCCTTGTTCCATCATGGCGTAGGAGGGAAACATGGTTACCTTACCCCTGCAGGGCAGGGTGGCCGATTGTCTACAGGGCATGGGTTGCATTAATGGTGGTAGGGTAAAGGGGATGTCTTGTGTCCGGGTTTTATGGGCAAATGGGAGGGGAAAGAGAAGGAGAATAGCGAGGAAAAAAAGATTTAAAATCTTCTTCTTCCCTGCCTCTGCATGCGCAGGGGAGAGAAGCAGCAAAGTGCCGTTCAAAACAGCACCGTGCAGTTTTTTTGGAAGAAAATGAAAATAAATTTGGGAGTAACCCAAAAATGGGTTATGACAATCTCTATCAAAGAGAAACTCTTCAAACTTAGCATAGAATTCTTAGGAAGAGTTCATTGCTTCCATCCTCAACCAGGGATTATGAGCATCGTCTTTGATCGTCCTCAACTTTCCCCTCAAGACCTCTGTCACATGTGTGCAGTGATTATCCTCCTGGGTTGGGATGGTCAGGAATGATAAAGGTGGAAAAGATAAGGATTTCTTCTCCTTTATCGATATAAAAGAAAGGAATGAGAGTCGCCACCTAGTATTTTGGTTATTAGGAACCCTAACTGGCCTCAAAGTTCAGGTAAGGAGACTGATCACATAAAAGAAAGATATTAGCACCCGTAATGCACCTTACATGAGGTAATCAACATTATTTATTTTCCTAATATAAACTAAGGTATTGTTGTGTTTTCTAATCGTTGGTTTGTCTAAGGTTGAAGAAAAGTTCTCATCAGTAAGGAGATCCTTATCTTATCAGGTTAAAAACCTAACCATTATAATGTCAATATAAAAATAAAATAAAAACTATCTTTTTATTTAATATTGGGAATATATATTACATACAAGTTCATAATCTTGGATACTAATAGAAAACAAAATAAAATTGTTTTAGTGTTTTTGAATTTAATATCAGGAATACATCTTACGTATAAGTTTGTAATCCAACATATTAAAAAAAATAAAATATTTTTTGAAATATAAGTCAAGTTCTTATGATTTTAATAAATTAGATATTAAATCCAAAAAATACGTGCAAAATAACAAGACCATTTTGTGATGATATTTTTATATGAGAAAATATGCAGATATAATCTATTTTTGAAATACTTAGCCATATGCACACAAACAAAACACACAATTTTATTTTATTTTTTAAAATAAGAAATTTGAAATTTTTAAAGAAAAGCAAGTCTTTTAATACCGGGTCAACACATTGCAATATAAGTTTATTGTCCTGATATTAAATAAAAAAAAAAGCTAAAAAAATATGAGGGACCTACAAATAAGTCAAAAAAGATTTTTGAATTTGTTCAGATTATTTTGAAATTATTTGATGATTTGTTTGGCAAAAAAAAAAAAGAAAGGAAGAAATAAAAAATTATTAGAAAAAAGGTAGGGCGTGTTTGGCAAACACGCCCTCAACCAAAAATTGAAAGACATAAAAAATACCTAGAGTCATATATGGCAAACACACCTTAGAAACAAAAAAAAAACTTTTTTTTCTTTGGCAAAAGATGGGCATGCCAAACACGACCCAAAACAAAAACATATGGGTTGGGCTTCCTAGTTTGGGGCCTAAGCCCACAAACACGACCCAAAAAAAAAACAACGAAGATCAAACACATGGTTTCATGAAGAACAACCAAAGAGAATCCAGAAACATAACTTCCAAATCAAGCCAAATCTTGTGAAATAAAAGGCATGAGAAGCTTACAAATCATGCAAGGATAAAAAATCAAGCGACCAAACTCAACAATTACAAAGCATAGAGAGCAATCTTGTTTTCGTAAGTTTCGGTCCATCGAGACGAAAACCTAAGATTAAAACACTAAAACACATGTTTTAGTTCAATCAAAACCTAGATTGTAAACGTATGATGACCCATTAAACTTTGGATACCAAAGACATAATAAAACAGAACCTAAAACTAGTACTTGAGGCAAAGTTTAATGAATGAATGTTTGAATGTCAATCCCAGAAAATAGAACAAACCCAGGAAATGCATCAAACCAAAGTACAAGCCTAGAAAATGTTATAAAACCCTGAAAATAGACCTAAACTTAGCAGCCCTAACTTAGACATACTTGCATAAACTTCTACAAACATAAGAAAAACATTCATAAAACACAAGAATCAAATGCAACAGTGCATACTCAAACCCCCATAACAAATACATCTAGAAATCTAATAAGCTAAAAATATTAATCCAACACCACTCCAGACTAAAAATAAATAAACTTAAGACAGCTCTAACAAAAAAAAATACTTAACCAATAAAAAAATGCAAACCTAAAAACACATTCAAAATGACTGAATAAACATCCTAAAAATAACCAAAATAAAATCAAATCTTAGCAAAACAACATCTAAAACAAACTTTCATCATTAAGATAAAAATCATAACATGACAAACTATGCATTATCTGAAAATGAGCATATATATTTTATTAATCCAAAAATAGACAGAAATGCATCTTAATTCAAACATTAACATATTAAAGGAAGAAATATGAACATTAAACTATCAAATAATAGCTATAACATGGAGTAAAAAGGGATGGAAGGGGGTGTGCTCATTAAGCTCCACCCTCATCAAACTTGAGAGGTTTACCTTGCAAAATAAATAGCAATTTCTTCCTTGGATTCTCATCTCTCTTCCCTTCAATCCTTTTCTGGTGATTTTTATTTTGCTTTTTTATAGCCTCTTAAGACATGTGGTTGGGAAACCACTTGTGGATTTTGGGTGGTTTTTTAAAACTAAGTTATATAAGATCTCTTTTTTAAAGAAATGTTTTTTTCTTTCTTTCTTGTTGGGAACTTAGTAGTTGAAGTTTGGTCATAAATGGCTAATTAAAGGTGCATATTCTATGAATTAATCGTGGACAATAGGGGTTTGTTGGAGCAAAACAAACCATAGACATTATAAAGGAGGTGTTATTCTCCAACTACTTACAAGCCACACTTCATTTAGTGGTATGTAGCTTCCTTACAGTTGATCCAAAGTTAGATTCAACACTGTCGAATTTTTCTGAAACAGTCAAGGCTGATTTGGGACAAGAAGTTAAGGACTTTCATGAGGCAGATAAGTTATATAAGTCGAGTAAATGTGGCACGACCTTGTGGAAGGAAACCTCCTCTGTCACATGGTGGTGGTTGGAGACCCTTAGGTGATTGGAGATGCTACATTCATTCGCCTAAATGTTATAACTTGATCAGCCTCTTCGGTTGAAGAAAGGGATGCATAATAGCCGAAAAAGGCATTGTTTAGGCTAAACCCTACAAATTAAGGTTTTTAATATGAGATTTGGTTAACTTCAATTTAATCCCTAATCCTCCAATTTCTTTTAATTCCACCTATAATTAATTACCTTATGAAATCTAAATTTCTTGCAATCTCACTCTCACCAAACTTAATTGCCATCCCTAAATTCGAGCAGCTTTTACAATTTCATCCTTGGTTTTTGATTTGTTCAATTGAACCCCTAGACAGCTATCAAACTTTTAATTTTCTTTACTTTGGCCTCTGATTTTAATAATTTTAGTTCTCGAAGTCATGAGCTTTTTACAAGTTGGTCATTGGTCATGAAATTCTTCAATTAGACCCTTAGTCAACCTTCAAACTTTAAATTTCTTTTAATTAAACCCTTGATTGCAATAATTTCAAACCTTAGAGTCTTGTATGTTTTACAAGTGAGTCCTTGGTTTCTGATTTGTTCAATTAAGTCCCTAATTACCTATTAAACTTCAATATTTATGCAATTGAGCCACTAATTTGACCAAATTAACTCTTAAAAATTGAAATTCGACCCTTAAACTTTAATTTCTTCCAATGAAAGCCAAAATTGACTTCAAGAATCAATTTTCTTGAAATTAAGCCCTCAATAAATTCAATTAAACCTTGAAAAATTCAAATTGAGTCCTTAAACATACAATTTTGAATTTTCCTCAAATTGAATTTTCTTTGCCAATAAAATCTTCATTAATCGAAAATGCATTGTTAAAATTTCCTATTTTATATATTTTGATCCTCCCCAATTAGTCTTTGTCAATTTCCTGGCTATTCTGGTATATTCTTCTCACTGATATATATTTTTCTATTTTCTTCCAATATTTTTTGGTTTTTTGTATTTTCTCGTCTCCTTTTTTCGGAATTTTTTTTTGTTTATATAGAGCCCTAAAAATAGGTAACAACTACCTTCTTGAACTCAAGTACCTCTCTCTCTAGAGAGTCTATTCGACTGTATACCTCCCCAAACAAAAAAACTGAAAAATCAATTAAACCAAGAAAACCTGAAAAAAAATAACTGAGAAATCGAACCATGAAAAAAACTGATTAAACCAATTAGAATATTTAAAAAATATTTGGTTCGGTTCGGTTTCGTAAGCTTGAAACTGAAAAACCAAATCGAACTAAACCAAACCGAAAAAAACCAAACCAAAAAAACCCAAAAAAAACAATGTTGTTTTTGGTTTTTACTATAAAATAACCAAACCAAAACGAATCAAAACCGGTCGATTGGGTTTCAATTTTTAACATAAAAAACCAAACTGAACTGAAATGAAATCGGTCAGTTTGAAGCGGTTTCGTTTTTTTTTTTCAAAATTTCTGTTTACTTGTATTTTATAGGTAAAAACCGAATCGAACCAAAAATGATCACCTCTAGGTAGGCCTATGCTTTCAGCTTCCACTTGTAGCTGAGCATAAGCAGCATTAAGAGTTTTTATCTTAGCATTCTGAACAGCATTGTCCTTCCTTAACTTGCGCACCCCTATCGTATCAGCACACTACTCAATAGCTATTTTCATTGCCCTACTCTCTTTAGACCATCAACTTTTTGAATAGGCGTACATCATAAAGTTCTAAACAATAAAAAAGGAAAATGTAATCCAAGTCCTTAAAATTAATCAATACATGAGAAAAAGGAAATTTCTTAAGGACTATGCATACCCGGAAGGCCATGTGCCTAGTAATAACAAAAGTGTTAGTAGTTGGGATCTATCAACGCTCTAACATCAGAGGGAAAACTCAGGAGTCTGTCCAAGGTGTTCATCACCTTTAATCCTTCAAGCCCAAGGGTAACCCTCCCTTAAAGAAAAGCCTTTATTTGCTCATTTCTTCCAAACTTAGGTTGGGAAAGCTGAGAGAGCACGATCCAGGTTTAACCTCAAGAAGAAGTCCTCCAACCCCACGACATAAGGCACCTGACTTGAGGATTTAGAGAGCATGAGGACCAGTCTAGTTGGCAAAGGGATCACCTGTACATCAAAATCAGAGTCGATAAAGATCCTTCTTCTTTTTCATTAGAAGACAACCTTCAGCATAATTGAGTTTGAAGTTGGAATCTTTGGACCTCCTGATATGGAAGATCACTTACAAACCTTTGTAAGGAAAATGAGTACCCAAACTCATACATGCATATGAGGGTATTCATGATGAAATTGTCCTTAACAAGCTTATTAGTGACCTAGGTAACACGATCACCAGCCTTCGATAATAAGACCATAAAATTCCCTAGTTGTTTAGAGTTAGCCAAGGTCACTTATTTATAGGACACTATGCATCTGCCTTATTCAAAGGTGTCCTAAGTAATCTTAATTGTACCCTAAGGTTTGGAACCCTTTGGGGGAAAGTCTCATCTCCTTTTTTAGTAGAAGAGGGTTGATGTTATGATGTCGCGGTTGCACAAATTAATTACCCTAGCTTAAAACACAACACACAAGATAGTATAGAGCAAGCAAGGGGTTGATCCCACAAGGAAGGTTCAAGTCAGATTTTTATGCTAGATGATATGCAATTTAGGGGGCTTTGGACGTTATCTAGGCTAAAGCAAAAAAAAATAGAAAACTATCAAGTGAAATTAAATAAAATAAAAAAATAATCAATAGAACAAACCTTGGTTACAAGTAAACGTCCACATATAGAAATCAGAACTAATCATAGAAATGAGATATCAGTTTATATTCTGAATATTTATCTCTTCTTAACATTGGTTAGTTAACGGATCTGCCGTATAACTAACCCTAACTATCAAGCAACCAAAATGTCTGCACTAGTAATTTAATTCAATGGCAGCCTTAAGAAATAGATAAATTGATTAATCAAGAAAACATAATTGTCCGCAGTCTATGTTTGATTTGATTGAATGTTCTCTTTAAGATTAATAACGTAGATCCGCCACAATTATTAAACTCAGTTGCTTCATAAGTTCATATGCCACAACTTCGGTTTTGATATCAAACTTAGCAATAGATTGTCTACAATAATAACTTAGAGTCCGGTCTAACAATTAAAATAAACAATCATAGGAAGAATAAGCATAGAGAACAAACATATTCATCATACAAACTGGAAAGAAAAGGTAAAATAAATCTCATAGTTCTTGAAATCCAAAGGTTTCCGTTTCCTTGCAACCAAGAAAAAGAGTTTAGCGTTGCATGTTTTTTGAACAACTAATCAAAAAGAATGAGGAATGCATGATTTCGGGTTTCTTAGAGGAAGGGAGTGTTTTCTCTTCTTGGTTAGCTGCCCCCCTTCTCTTCTCTTATTCTTTTTAATCCTAGAAAACCCTAGTCTCTATTTTAAAAATAATCCTCCCTTAAGTAGACAGTTTATATTTAAGTACTTCAATAACTAATTTCCTAAAAAAGGAGAAATAGTCTTGCATGAAATCTTCAAGCTTTGACTTAGAAGAGCTAAATTACTGAAATAAAAACTTGGATATTGATTTAGATGCTTCGGAATGTAATTTGGACTCGTTTTTTAACGAAACCTGTTTGCTAGCAGAATTCAGTTGTCATATTTGAAAAATCATATTTCCCTCATATAACATCGTTTTTTGCTGTAATTTGGAGCGTTGGTAGTCCTTTGAGTCAAGAATCCAAAACAATTAAGTTTGCACGAATTGGACTTTTAGCTCTAGATATTCAAGTCGGAATGGTCGAAGGTCAACATTTACAAATTGCAAGATTTGAATTTGAAGTCTACAATTTCCATGCTTTTTTTTTAATTTTATTTTCTTATCTTAGATGTCCAAAAAGGTATGGATGTTAGCTTTTTAATGCCACCGAAAGCACTTCATTTTGACCTCTAGAGCTCACTATGTGCACAAAACATCAACTGAAGGTTAAATCTGCCAATTACATCCAATTACCTCCAATTTACTCCCTTTTGCATCTTTCATCCAAAAGTGCCTTCAAAACATAAAACAAAAAATATCAAGTCATTTCATATATCAAACATAGGTAAAACACTAGTTAAATGTGGGTGAAACTATCGAATAATATGGTTGCATCAGTTGAGCAGCATCATTTTCAGATCGAGAGCTTATTCTAATGGTTATAGATCCCTAGTAAGCACTTCTAGTTTTAGGTCTGAAACTGAAATCTTTCTCAGGAGATGTAATTCCCATGATTTTTCTATATGTCATTCTTAAGAAAATTTAAAATAAGAAAGAAGATATTAGTATATTTTGTGCTTACCTAGGAAACAATTCTTTTGCAAAAACAGAGAGAACTATTCTTCTCATTTAAAGCTTCGATTATAGGAAGTTTAAGAAAGAAATTTGGCAAAATTAAAAAAAAAGACATCATCGCCTTCTACTCTTAGCAATGAATAAAAGACATGTGGCTTTCCATTATAACCCTAGGAAGGCTAAACACCTATTGCATTGATTACACGCCGCTAAATAGTCTTCTCAATAAGATTTATTTTGCCTCCCCATGACAACATTTAAAATCCATATGGAAAGGCTCCTCTTCTTTATGGGAGACAAGACAAACCTAACCAATTGTCTTCCAAGAGACTTTTCAATTCTTTTGTATCAAATGCATAAATATTTGGGGGATAACTGATGAGTTAGTATTTTGTTACCCAATATTTTTGTGTTTTAAAAGAGCTCAAACCCATAATAGGGTGTTAACCTAATCAAATATGGGTCTGGCAGGATGCGAGACCCTAAATACTTGGGCTTGGTCATGAGCTGAGCTTAAGTCACTGTAAGTCTAGTAAGATGCCACACTCAATACACTTGAGTTCAACATTAAGTTAAACCCAAGACATTGTGAGTCTGGCAAGATGCCCCAATAAACTTGGGTGTAACTAGTGGCTGAGCCCTTGTTACCGTGTGTCTAATATCTTTCCAGACTTAACATATTTGGGTTCAGCCATGAGCCGAGCCCAAATCATCATGGGTCTTACAAGATGCCAGACCCAACATATTTCGGCTCAGCCACGAGCCAAACCGTCACCATAGGTCTGGCAAGATATGAGACCCAATACACTTGGGTTCAGCCATGAGCTTAATCCAAGGCGTTATGGTTCTGATAAGTATGAAGATTCATTTCTTCTAGGTTTGGCTACACGCCTAACCTAGTCGATCTTAAAAATCCATATTAGGACCATAAAGTTTTTTCTTAAGATTATTGACATGATACTTTCATGTTAGAAATAATTATCTCCCTACACTTGTAGGTGTATAAAAAATCTCCCAATGGCCTACCATGTTTACATCTTATTAATGATATGTAAGAGATATTTATCCCTTATTAATGATGTTTAAGGAATATTTATTCCTTATTAATGGCATCAAGAGCTAATGACTTTCCAGTATTTCTACTCCTTGAAGATGACAAGGTTCGGGGCTATAAATATCCTCTCAACCTCTCAAGTAAAAGGTTCACTTTTCATACTCTCCAAACTTATATATGTTAGTCCTTAGAGCATCAATCATACAAAATTAAGAACAAACATTCTTGTTCTTATAATTTAAAGCTTTTTCTTTCATTTATTATCATCCCCACTTAAACTTTTTGACTCTATCATCTAAAGGCTTTTTAGTCCCACTGATAAAGACTATTTTGTAAGTATCAAAATTTCTACCATCAATTTTAGACTTCATGAGCTATGGAGAAGGAAATATTGACATGAATATCTTATTAATCACTATCCAAATACTAAATAACCTTATTCCTGATCATATTGAATTTTGGAACATCATTATAGGTTTACTAGGTTCCTAGGAACATTTTTTCTCTTTTAAGAACGTGTTTGGCAGTGTGGTTGCGGGTGCTTTTCAAATAATTTTTCGTGCCAAAATATATGCCAATGATGTTTTTTCATTTTTTAAAAATCATTTTTGAAATCAGCACATCAAAACGATCCAAAACGTACAAATCATATTAAATTTTAGCAAAAAAAAATTTAAAATTTTTTAGGAACGCAGCCGCAGCCGCGTTACCAATCAGTACCTAAATGATGTTTGTTCTGCGACTTCTCCACCTCTGCAGTTTGCTTTTGTTTCTCCTCTTTCTCCCTTTTGTTTTCAAGCTGATGTTTCTAATAATATGGTCTATTGGCTTATCAAAAAGAAAACAGGTATCTCCTTTCCCATCTTCGGCTCTTGCATGCTTCGTGTGGACATTTTTCTAGGTTTCACAGAATGGTTAAATATAAACGAGGCAACAATCACCGATATCATGCA